>Ga0196965_1000011_pt1 | contig 237342 bp, 191 predicted proteins | sample S1_20metaG_FD_148668 | JGI IMG/M metagenome (GOLD analysis project Ga0196965, IMG submission 148668) | Soil microbial communities from Anza Borrego desert, Southern California, United States - S1_20 | ecosystem: Environmental > Terrestrial > Soil > Desert | place: USA: California | collected...
TTAAGGATATGGCGAGAAATAACTTCCCTGAATTTTCAGGGTGTGGGGGCGACTTTAGTCGCCCAGGGCGAATGAATTCGCCCCTACATTCATCGACAAATCGGAAAGTTATTTTTAACCGAATACTAAAGTTCCTGTGCAAACAGGGCAATCGCGCTATGTTGAGACTTCCGCCGGACGGGTTTTGTAAACCCGTCCGAACGTTTTACCGAAGCCATGAAGCCGGTTTGAAACGTTCGGGACAAACTGGCAAGGCTGCCTTTTGGGAACATGCCCGAACATTACGGACGGATATCCCGTCCGACGCTTGGACCGTAGACGGTCGCGCTGATCTTCGGAAAAAAGACATAGCGCGATTGCCCGGCTTGTGCGAAGAAAACTGTCTCTCCGGCTAATTTTTTATATTCAGCTCGATATACGGGCAGCACCGGTATTTCGGGTCATAGGACATCAGCAGGAAAGCCCTGTCTATAACCGAGAAATAACGGAACGGATAGTCCGACAGGATCGGGAACGTATAATCAAAATTGAGAATGGGCTCGTCCGTGTGGATGATCACCATATAGATATCGTAGGGGCCGCCTTTGATGTTCTTGGCGATGTCCTTGGCCTTGAGGCGTTGCGTGATCGAATTTATCAGCTTGTCTTCGTCCCATTCGGCCCATTGCGTGAGGACGCCGTTTTTATGCGCCATGATGGCTTCGGGATCGACCAGTTCCGTTACTTCAACGCCCAGCCTCCTGCCGTCTAACAGCAAGGCTTCACAATCGGGCGGGTCATTGCCGCGGCCCCGCGTGCTGGGCTGATCAAAAAAGGCGACATTCGTTACCTCCAGCGAGGCTTTCAGCGAATGCACGATTCTTAGTTCTTCCAGTTCCCGGTCTTCAGGGTACGCAAAGAAATCGCTGTATCTGCGCGATCTTTTGATACCTTCCGGCATTTGACGAGATATTGCTTTTTCCTTCTCCATAATCTATTTTGACTATTCAAAGTTTTGCTAAGTTTCTGATTCTAACTCCATAAGTTTGAGCTTATGAAAATAATCTTGAATTCTTTGATTAAAATCAGTTCTATAAAAAGGTTTTAATCATAGGAGGATTTCATGGAAATCTTCGATTCATTAAATCATTACTTGCACACACATCCGGGGCTGCTTGCCGAGATGATGTTTCTTTTTCGCATTAAGGCCTGGCTTCTTTGCGGGCTGGCGCTTTTTTTCGTTTTCCTGATGCATCGGACCCGCAAGAAAGAACAAGCTGAACTTGCCAAAAGGAATGACAATTTCGAGGCCTAGTGTTGTAGGTAACCCAAGGTAATGCCCCTATGCCAACAGAAGCGGCTATCACGATACAACGGCTGAGCAAAAGCTATGAGGAATCAGGCAGGCGGCATCGAATTTTCACCGACTTGAGCCTAGAGGTGAACCGGGGCGAATTCATTGTGCTGCTCGGCCGTAGCGGTTCCGGCAAATCGACACTGCTGAATCTGATCAGCGGCATCGACCCGCCCGACAGCGGCAGCGTCAGCATCAACGGCACTGAAATCACGGCGCTTTCCGAGCACGGACGCACGCTGCTCCGGCGCCATCATCTGGGCTTTATCTTTCAATCCTACAATTTGATCCCCACTTTGACCGTGGCCGAAAACCTGCTGCTGCCGCTGGAGCTGATCAAGCCCCTGGCGCGAACAGACCATGATAAAGTCGCGGCGTTACTGGCCAGGCTCGGCCTGGCAGAGCGCTCCGATACCTATCCCGACCGCCTGTCGGGCGGCGAACAGCAGCGCATCGCCATCGCCCGGGCCCTGGTTCACGATCCGGATCTGATTCTCGCCGACGAGCCGACCGGCAATCTGGATCTGGAGACAGGCCGGCAGGTTCTGGCCCTGCTCGATACGCTGGTCAAAAAAGCCGGCAAGACCTTGATCATGGCCACGCACAGCCGCGAAGTCATTGGCCAGGCCGACCGCATTGTTTCGATCCGGGATAAATCATTGGTTTCGGCTGATGAATTCCGTCCTTGACCGCGCCAGCCGCAATTTTCTGTGGCGGCATCCCTGGCAGTTGTCCCTGGCGCTTCTGGGCATTGCTCTGGGCGTCGCGGTCGTGATTTCCATCGAGCTGGCCATGGAAAGCGCGCTGTCCGCCTTCGATCAGTCGCGCAGGGCCTTTTCGGGGACGGCAACGCATCGTATCGTGGCCGGCGAGGGCGGCCTCGATGAAAAACTCTACACGCGGCTGCGCGTGGATCAGGGCATACAGCGGTTGTCGCCGATCGTGAGTGGTCAGGTGCGGCTAGCCAATGACAGTTTCAAGCTGGTCGGCATCGATCCCTTCGTTGAAAGAACCTTTCAATCGGCCTGGCAGCGGCAGTACAGCGATGTCGGCTTTCTTGCGCGCTTGATTGCCGAACCCGGCACGGCTCTGATCAGTGAACAAACGGCAACTCGCCTCCATCTAAAAGTCAACGACGAGATCGCAGTCGCGGCCGGCGGCGGCGAGCGCCGGTTAAAAATCATCGCTCTGCTGTCGCCTTCCCATGCCATCTCCGAAAAGACATTATCAGGCATGATCATCGCCGACATCGCTACGGCGCAAGAGGTGTTGGGCCTGTTCGGCAGGCTCAGTTCCATCGATGCATTGATCGATGAGGACGCGCCCGAAACGCTGGCCCGTATTCGCCAGGTCTTGCCGGCCGATGCCTTGCTGCTGTCGGCGGACAGTCAGTCGCAAGCCATGCGCGAGATGACGCGCGCATTTTCGATCAACCTGAAATCCCTGGGACTGCTTTCGCTGCTGGTCGGACTGTTTTTGATCTATAACACGATGACGTTTCTGGTCGTGCAGCGCCGCCGCCTGATCGGCAGTTTGCGCGCCATGGGCGTTACGCGGCGGCAGGTATTTAACTTGATTATCAATGAGGCGTTCCGGTTGGCGGCGGCCGGCACGGCAATCGGCATCGTGCTTGGCGTCATGCTGGCCCAGGGCTTGCTGCATCTGATCTCTGATACCCTCAACGCCGTTTATTTCCGCATCGACGCGGCCTCCTTAACGATCACGCCTGCGCAACTGGGCAAAGGCATCCTGCTGGGGCTCGGCGCGACGCTGCTGGCCGTGCTGCCGCCCGCTCTGGAAGCGACGCGCTTGCCGCCGATGACGGTGTTGATCAGATCGCAGCTGGAATCGAGCGTGCGCCGGTTGATCAAATTGACGGGCCTGGCGGGCGGCCTGTTCATACTGGCGGGGCTGGCGCTGGCGTTGCGGTCCGGTAAAAGCATTGAGTTGGGGCTGGCCGGCATTTTCCTGCTGCTGTTCGGCTTCGCCTTGTTGACGCCGATTGTTACGCTGATAGTGATGAAATTGATCGAACGCGTGTTCGGGCGTATTTCAGGCGTTTTAGGGCGCTTGCCGGCGCGCATGGTATCGGCCGAGATCAGCCGGTCAGGCATCGCCATCGCGGCCTTGATGATGGCCGTCGCGGCGACGATCGGCATGGATCTGATGATAGGCAGTTTTCGCCATACGGTGCAGGAATGGCTGCAAAGCGCGCTGCGCGCCGACCTGTATGTGTCGCTGCCGGGCGAGAAAACGCCGGCTGCCGCAACCGGGGACCATCGTCTGAAGGCAAAACTGGCCGATCATGCCGGCGTGCAGATGCTGAGCAGTGTGCTGTACACGAACCTGATAGCCAATGATGAGTTTACGAAAGTGTCGGTATTTGAGCTGAACGAACAAGCCAGGCGCGGCTTTACTTTCAAGCAGGCGGCGGCCGGTAAGGTTTGGGGCCGGTTTGAAGGCGAACGGACGGTCATCGTCACGGAGCCTTATGCCTACCATCATGACATCAAAGTTGGCCAAGCCATCATGATACGCACGGAAGAGGGCCTGAAGCCATTTGATGTGATCGCGATTGAAGCCGACTACAGCGACCAGGGGCATCTGGTGATGAGCCGGCGCAATTATGAGCGCTACTGGCCCGACCTGGGCTATTCGGGCATAGGCGTTTATGCCGAACCCGGCGTGGACCTGAAGCAACTGGAAGGCCAGCTCGGACAATGGCTTAAAGCGCCGCAGTCGATACAATCGAACCGGGCGATTTACGAGGCGTCGATGGACCTGTTCGAGCAGACCTTCACGATCACGGAAACCTTGCGCTGGCTGTCGGCCATTATCGCGTTTGTCGGCGTTTTCAGCGCCTTGATGGCCTTGCAGTTCGAGCGCACGCGGCAACTGGGCGTGCTGCGGGCCATAGGCGTCACGCCGGCGCAGTTGGCGGCGCTGATCGTCGGCGAGACCGGGCTGATGGGGCTTGTGGCCGGCCTGTTCGCCGTGCCGGTCGGTTATGTTGTCGCGTATGTGCTGATTTTTGTCATCTATCTGCGTTCGTTCGGCTGGACCATGGCGTTTCATTTCAATGCGGCTGTCGTTTATCAGGGACTGGCGCTGGCGTTTGGCGCCGCCTTGCTGGCCGGCGTCCTGCCGGCGCTGAAAATGGCGCGGACCCGGCCGGCCGAAGCGTTACGGAACGAGTAATGGCGAAGTGGATCTTTATTGCGGCGCTCATACTGATGATTGTTTTGCTGGCGATTTTCTGGCGGCCGCCGGTCAGGTTGTCGCCCGATTTTAGGCTATCTGCCGACAAGTCTTTCAGCAAAACCCTGTCGCAAAAAGACGATGCCTTCAGCGATGCATTGTCCAAAGGCGATAAAAGCTTCGCGCGGGCCTTGAAACCGCGCGAGTTCTCGTTTCCTCTCGACCACGGCGCGCATAACCAATACCGGACCGAGTGGTGGTACTTCACCGGCAACCTGAGCAATGCCCAGGGGCGAAGATTCGGCTATGAGCTGACGTTTTTTCGGTTTGCGTTAAATCCTGACATGCCGGCATCGAAGTCAGCCTGGCGAAGCAATCAAATCTATATGGCCCACTTGACCTTGACCGATGTCGAGAACAAGCGTTTTTACACCGATGAGCGTTTCAGCCGCGCCGGCAATGGGCTGGCCGGAGCCTCCGGCAAACGCTATCAGGTCTGGCTTTATGACTGGTCGGCTGCGGCCCGGGATGGTGCGGATTTTCCGTTGCGCCTGTCGGCGAAAAGCGATGAATTCGCCATCGATTTTATGCTGAGGACAACGAAGGGGCCGGTTTTTCAAGGCGAGAATGGCCTGAGCCGGAAAGGCGATGAACCCGGCAATGCCTCGTATTATTACTCCTATACCCGATTGGCGACCGAAGGCAGCGTCAACATAGGCGGCACTTTATTTTCAGTGTCGGGCAATAGCTGGATGGACAGGGAATGGAGCACAAGTTCGCTGTCTAATGAGCAGGCCGGTTGGGATTGGTTTGCCTTGCAGCTTTCCGATGGCAGCGAATTGATGTTCTATCAGCTCAGGCGCAAGGATGGCAGCGTCGACCGCAACAGTTCCGGTTCCGTCGTGCTGGCTGACAATGTCAAAGTGCCGCTTAAGGCGCAGGATGCCACGGTCAGGGTCCTGGCTACCTGGACGAGTCCGCATTCGAAGATACGCTACCCGTCGTCATGGCGCCTGAGCGTGCCCGGCCAGCGGCTTGAGCTTGATGTTGCGCCGCTGATAAACGATCAGGAGCTCAATGTCAGCGTCCGGTATTGGGAAGGCGCGGTCAGCGTCAAAGGGACAAAAGACGGCAGGCCGGTTTCAGGGCAGGGTTATGTCGAGTTGACCGGATATTGAAATGCGAATAATAAACATAAAAAACAGCGAGGATGGCTATGAAAAAAATCTTAGTGACGGGGGCTACAGGCCAGATAGGCTCCGAATTGACAATGGCTCTGCGCGATCAATTCGGCGCGGACAATGTTCTGGCGGCCGGGCACCGCAGGCAGCCGTCCGACGAGTTGCAGGGGGCGGGGCCTTATTGCAGCCTCGATGTGCGCGATGCTTCGGCGTTGCATCAAGTCATCGAAAACTATCAAATCGATACGATTTTTCATCTGGCGTCGCTGTTGTCCGCGGTCGCGGAAGAAAAACCGCAGCAAGCCTGGGATATCAACATGAACGGCCTGCTCAACGTGCTGGAGGCAGCGCGCATGCAGGGCTGCGCCGTATTTTTCCCCAGCTCCATAGGCGCTTTCGGTCCCGGCACGCCCGCTGTCGATACGCCGCAGGATACGATCCAGCGGCCTTCCACGCTGTATGGCATTACCAAGGTGTCAGGGGAGTTGCTGTGTGATTACTATCACCAGCGTTTCGGCGTCGATACGCGCGGCTTGCGCTATCCGGGGCTGATCTCGAGTATCGCATTGCCGGGCGGCGGCACGACGGATTACGCCGTGGATATTTTTTACGAAGCCGTCAAAAACGGACATTACGATTGTTTTCTTGGCGCCGACACGCAGCTGGACATGATGTATATGCCCGACGCAATCGATGCCGCGATTCAATTAATGTCGGCGGATGCCAACAAGCTGCGCCATCGCAATGCCTTCAATGTCACGGCCATGAGTTTTACGCCGCGGCAGCTGGCGGCGGAAATACAGAAACATCTGCCCGGATTTACGATGGGCTACCGCATCGATCCGGTACGCCAGGCGATCGCCGATTCCTGGCCCCGGCACATGGACGACAGTGCCGCAAGGGCGGAATGGGGCTGGCGGCCGCGCTTCGATTTGCCAAGAATGGGCGAGGATATGCTGGAGAAAATCGCAGTCAAACTGGGCAAAGGCTAAGGAGGCATTTATGTCGCTGACCAAAATAGAGCAGTTATTCAAGGCGAAACTAACGCAGTTGCAACAGCAGGGCATAAGCAAGGGCGATGAAAAAATCATTACTGGCAGGCAAGCGGCAACGGATGGCTTCGGCCCCCGCTATTTTCTGGAGGGTTATCCCGATCAGGCGTTCCTGCGCATGAATTCCAATTCCTATCTGGGCTTGGCCGGGCATCCCCGGCTGATTAAAGCGGAAGCCGAAGCGGCCGAACAATTCGGCACGGGGCCCGGCGCGGTGCGTTTTATCAGCGGCACTTACCGGGCGCATGTCGAGCTGGAGAAACAGCTGGCCGGATTTCACGGGCGCGAGGCGGCCATGATCATGAGCGCGGCTTACGCGACCATGATGGGCGTCCTGCCGCAGTTTATCTCCGACGAGACGCTGGTCGTCAGCGATGCGCTGAACCATAACTGCATCATCAATGCGATCCGCCTGGCGCATCCGGTCAGGAAGGAAGTCTACGCGCATCTCGATATCGATGCGCTGGAGCGCATTCTCGAGGCCAATAAAGGCCAGGTCAAGCGTGTCTGCGTCGTGACGGACGGCATTTTCAGCATGCGCGGCGATCATGCGCCGCTTGATCGGATCAATGCCTGCTGCCGGCGCCACGAAGCCGGCTATGAGGAGGGCATCATCACTGTTGTCGATGACTCGCACGGGGTTGGCGCTTTCGGCCGGACCGGGCGCGGCACCGAGGAATATACCGGCGCCAAGGCCGATATCCTGATTGCCACGCTGGGCAAGGCTTTCGGCGTGAACGGCGGCTATGTGGCGGCGAGCTCGGCCGTCGTTGCTTATTTGCGCGAAACCGCGCCTTTGTATATTTACTCGAATCCGATCACGCCGGCCGAGGCAGCCGCGGCCATGGCCGCGCTCGATATCGCGGACAGTCCGGAGGGCGCGCGGTTGCTGGAGAAATTGCGCAGCCTGAGCGCTCGGCTCAGGTCCGGGCTAGAACGGCTGGGCTTTGAAACCTTGCCCGGCGAGCACCCTATCGTGCCCGTTCTGATCAGGGATACGGAAAAAACCTCGGCTTTGGCGGCGCATTTGTTCGCGCACCGGATTCTGGCCACGGGGCTCAATTATCCGGTCGTGCCGAAAGGCGAGCAGGAAATCAGACTGCAGGTCGCGGCTGACCATACCGACAAGGATATGGATTATGTGCTGGCTGCGCTGGCTAAGTTCAACCCATAGCGCTTCCATTGTAGAGCGGCTTCGCTAAAGCATCTCTTTTGGGAAGCAGGGCGGCTCAAGCCGCCCCCACAGGCTTTTACTCGGCCGGCGCCAATTCAAAGATGATCAGCTCGGCGGGGCCTTTTCCGACATTCTCTACCGACATCAATTCGCCGGACTCCCAGAATACGTCGCCGCCGGCATAAGTATGGGTTTTGCCGCCCTCGATCACTTTCAGCTTGCCCTTGGTCACATAGCGGGGACCTGGACCTTCATGCGTATGTTCGGGCGTCTTAAAGGCGGGCGGAAAGGTGACTCGTATCGTCTTGGCCTTGATGTTTTTGCTGGGCAGTTCCACCTTGTTTTCTAATAGCACGGTTCTGCCTAATGCCGGTTTTTCTTCCGCCGAAATCGTGTTCATGTGACCGGCGAGCAGTGCCGACAGTATCATCAGAAGTGCTCCGGAAGGTTTGATTGTTTGAATTTTGCTCATGCGCTTGCCTTGTTTTTTAGTGTTAAGGAATCAGCTTTCAGCTTGAAGCCAGTTTGGATCAATTTATTTATACAAATTTACCGATTATCACGGAATATAATTTAATTCGCCTGGTCATAAGGGCTTTAGGCGGGACATCTTCTTTAGTATCCGGCGTTTAATGCTTTCAGATGTTGCCAATTAGATTTTTCCACAGTATATCAGGCCTATATGGCTAGGGTTATTGTTCTGTTAGGCGTAAATTATGTCCTGAATGGAAAATGATGATCGAGAGCATAAATAATTTATAAATTTTTTAAAAATAATTGGCTCGATCCAGTAAGGGTTTTTATTGACATGGTCGTCTATAGGATAGTTTTTATAGCTATATTTTGTCGTGTACATACCATTGACTTTTTGACAGGCATTTGGATTCCGATATAAGCGAGAAAGGAGCCTGATCGATTTATATATCTCCTAACGGTTATTGGCAAAAGAGATGACATCGGAAGAAGCATGGGCGCAATACAGGGCAAAGATTCCTGTGATAATTGATAAACTGATGATCTATAAAAATTATCGATCAATCGGCATTTCATTTTGTGGTAATAATGTACTCTTATAATCGTGTAAGTATTGGCTTGCAGGTAGTTCGGCCGAAATTGAGGGTGATGTATATTATCCGAACACTAAGTAAAGCTACGTATGTATAATAGCTTACATGTCACACTATAATGCAGAAACAGTTAAGAGGATGGGGAAATGTTTTCTATCCAAGTGGTTGGTTTATAACTAATTAAAAACAATAAAAAATGTATGATTAGTATCTTACTTGTTGATGATCATGAGCTTGTCCGAACCGGTATCGAGGCATTGTTGAATGCGGCTCCAGATATCAAGGTTGTTGGTGTGGCCAAATCCGGAGAAGAAGCTGTCGATGCGGTTGACAATCTGTCGCCGGATGTGGTGTTGATGGATGTGAATATGCCCGGCATAGGCGGCATAGAAGCATGCCGTAGAATTTTGCAGCATGATTCCAAAGTAAAAATCATTGCTTTATCGGTCCATAATGATGGACCTATTCCGCGTCAATTGCTCAAGTTGGGCGTCTTGGGATTTATTTCCAAGAGTTCCTCGGCGGAGGAAATGGTGAGTGCAATACGCGATGTGATAAGCGGCGAGCGGTATTTGTGCAAGGAAGTCGCTAAAAATCTGGCTTTTCAGGGCCTGGCCGGCAACAGTGAATCGCCATTTTCAAAGCTATCTCAGAGAGAGGCCGAAGTGGTGAATTTGATTCTTCAGGGAAAAACCATCAGAGAAATGGCGGACATGCTCATATTGAGCGATAAGACCGTCAATACTTATCGCTATCGCCTCTATGACAAACTTCACATAAAAAATGACGTTGAATTAACGCGGCTGGCGGTTAAATTCGGCCATATCGACTCTGGCTTGATTTAGCGGCTGTTATTTTGAAGGGGCGTCCGCCAGGCGGCGCCCCTTCGGTTGCTTATAACAGTTCCCTGGCCTTGTTAAAGGCATCCCTGAAATCAAGATACAATGGCTTATCGGTTTCCAGCATGGATTTCAGCAATTCATGCTGCAGCTGATATTTGACATTGCCGACGGCCAAAGCTCCCACGCCCACCGCGCCCGGTGCATTGACGGCATGAATGAGCGGCGCGCCCATGTCTTTAAGCTTTATGCCTTCGATTCCCAGAGGCGGAACCGCATTCACATCGCCCGCTACTTTCAACCGTTTTGCTTCGTTCAGAACGTCAGCGCTTAAAACCTGAATACCGGCTCTAGCGGTACAAAAGATAATGTCGGCATTGGAAACCAGGCGGGCTTTATCGGCCTCGGAACTGGCGTAAGTGCCTTTAAGGCTGCAACCAAAACGGCGGTTGTATTCCTTGGCCATATCCAGGGCTGTATCGATCGATAAATGATCGATCAATGCCGTACTGGCACCGGCCAGCGATGCGATGACGCCAGTAGCGACACCGACAGGGCCTGTCCCGCCAAAGACGACGGCATTGCAGTCCTTCAGTTCCTTGCCGTGTTTTTCTTTCAGCTCTTTTTCCACGCAGGCCACCAATGCGGCCGCTGTCGTGAACGCGCCGCTGGGGTCGGCAAGAACGGAAACTTCAAAAGGCGGAACCATGGCCTGTTTGCACGTATCCAGCATATCGATGGCCAGGCCTAGATCGCGGCCGCCAATAAAAATGCCGGTGCGCTTAACCCCTGACGGACCGCGAGAGAATATGGCATCCTGAGTCAGCCCATAAACCTTGTCCAGTTTGACGTTGCTATAAGGCACAAGCACATCAAAGCCTGCATCCATCGCCATGTTGACGTCGAACGGGCTGTTGTTCTGCATAGGGTCCAGCATGTGAATAATGCTGCGTTTCTGCATTAGAGATCCTCTTTCATTAAGACGGGCTAAACTGAAAATTATAACCGGCTTATAAATTAAGCATTTGATTTAACATAGTCCCTTGCGACTTCGAAAGCATGCTCGAAGTGCAGGTAGACAGGCTTGTCGGTGCTGATCATTTTTTTCAGCAGGCGGTTCTGGGCCTGATATTTGATATTGCCGATAGCCAATGCGCCAATGCCGACAGCGCCGCTGTTTGAGCCCTGGATCGGCGTGCCGTCATGGAAGGCATCGACGCCGGCAATGCCCGATGGCGGCACCGCGTTGACATCGGCGGCGACTTTCAGTTGCGGGGCCGATGCCACAAGCTCCGCGCTAAGCAGTTCAATGCCGGCGGCACCGGTTGCAAAGACCACGTCGGCGGTTTTGATGTATTCGGCCTTGTCGGCATCGGCGCCGGCCGTAATGGTGATTTTGCCGTCGCCGAACTCGTTGCTGCACATGTCGGCTATGTTTTGCGCTCTTTCCAGTTGGCGGCCGATGATTCTTACATGGGCGCCTGCCTGCGCTGCGATCACGGCGGCGGCCTGTCCGACCGGGCCGGTTCCGCCCAAGGCCAGGATGTTTTTGCCGGTCAGCGTGGTGTTGAATTTTGTGGTCAATTCGCGCTCGACGGCTGCGACCATGCCGGCCGCTGTCGTGAATGCGCCGCTCGGATCGGCGAAAACGGATACTTCAAACGGAGGCACCATGGCGTGTTTTGCGGCTCTTAGCATATCCATGGCTTGTTTGGTGTCTCGGCCACCGATAAAAATAGCGGTTCTTTTCAGGTTTTTCTGGCTGCGCGAGAAAATGGCGTCCTGTACAAGACCCTGGACTTCGCTGGGCTCGACATTGATATACGGAACTGCGGAAACCCAACCGGCATCCATCGCCATATTGACGTCGAACGGGCTGAGGTTTTTGGCTGTGGTCAGCATGTGTAAAATGAATGGTTTTTCCATGATATCCCCTTTATGTGTTTAACACGCAAGTATAAAAGAAAAAATAACAGAATAACACCGCCCCGGGTTTTTTGGATTTTAAAAAATCGCTGAATCTGTGTATTATCAAGGCAATTTTATTTTTTCGGAGAAATGAATGCACAACGTTACGTTGATTAAGGGTGATGGTATCGGTCCTTCCATTATGGAGGCAGCGGTCAAGATTATCGATGCGTCCGGCGCCAAAATAAACTGGGAAGAAGCCGATGCCGGCATGGCCGCGTTTGACAAACACGGCACGCCGATTCCCGATGCAACCTTGGCCTCGATAGAAAAAAACCGCGTGGCTTTCAAAGGCCCTCTGACGACACCGGTCGGCAAAGGCTTCAGAAGCATCAATGTCGCCTTGCGTCAGCAATATGATCTGTATGCGAATGTCCGCCCGGCCAAAACCTGGAAAGGCGCGCAAACCCGCTTCGACAATGTCGACATCGTCGTCGTCAGGGAAAATACGGAAGGCTTGTATGCTGGTTTGGAACACTTCCTGACCCCCAAAAAGGATATCGCCGAAAGTCTGGCTGTCGTGACGCGCCAGGGCTCGGAACGTATCGTTGAGTATGCTTTTAAATATGCGCGTGAAAACGGCCGTAAAAAAGTCACGATCTGCCACAAAGCCAATATTCTTAAGTACACATCAGGCTTGTTTCTCGATGTCGCCAGGGAAGTGGCGGCCCGCTACCCGGACATCGAGTGCGACGAGAAAATCGTCGATGCCATCTGCATGCACATGGTCATGGACCCGTCTCAGTTCGATGTGGTCGTGACGACCAATATGTTCGGCGATATCCTGTCCGATCTGACGGCCGGCCTGGTTGGCGGCCTGGGGCTGATTCCGGGCGCCAATATCGGCAGCGATGCGGCATTGTTTGAAGCGGTGCATGGCAGCGCGCCGGATATCGCGGGCAAAAATATCGCGAACCCGACCGCTGTGATTATGGCGGGCGTTATGATGCTGAATTATCTGGGTGAGCATGAGGCGGCGAATCGCATCAAGGCCGCGGTTGAAAAAGTCATCGGCGATGGCGAACTTGTGACGCCGGATTTGAACCGGAATTCAAAGGCCGGCACTACAGAGATGCGCGATGCCATTATTGCGGCAATGCGCTAAATCCTCAATTGATGCGGGGCGGCCTGAGAGTCGCTCCTGCCGGTCCAGGCAATGAATGACCTAAAGGCCCAGCAGCGCCGCAAGGCTTATGACGCGCGCAATGCGCAAGCGGACAAGGGCCTGGTCAGCCGGATCATTTGCGATCACGTTACGGCGCACCCGGCCTATCGGCAGGCCGAAACCGTGATGTGGTATATCCACTGCCGGTCGGAAGTCAGGACCCGGCCGGCCTTGGCGCAAGAAATTTCAACCGATAAACGAATCGTCATTCCCTACTGCACCAAGGATGAACAGGGCCATAACAAATTGGGCCTGTGGCGGCTGGAAGACTTGGCCGAATTAGCGCCAGGCATGTGGGGGATTCTGGAACCGCCTGAAGAACGGTGGGGCGAGGCCGGCAAGGAAATCGCGCCGGAACAGCTCGATTGCATCATCGTGCCGGGCGTGGCTTTCGACCGTCAGGGCGGACGCCTTGGCAACGGTGCCGGCTACTATGACCGTTTACTGCGATGCGTCAGGGCCGATGCCATGCTGATTGGCGTGTGCTATGAATCCCAATTACTGGACCGGGTCGTCATGGAATCGCATGATGTAGCCATGGATTTCGTGATTACGGAAAAAGCGGTTTACGCGGGCCTTGGCCGGTCATTTTTCCCCTGATGGATTTTCAATCGCTAAAGAACCGCGTTGCTTCCTCGCCGGCTTTTGTCGTGGATGCAGCCGAAGTCACCAATACCTTGAACATGTTGGATGCGTTGCGTCATCAGTGCGGCTGCAAGGTTTTATATTCGATTAAGGCTCTGCCTTTTTCCACTGTGCTCGAACTGGCAAAGCCTTTCGTCGACGGCTTTTCGGTCAGTTCCCTGTTTGAAGCGCGCCTGGCCGACGAGGTGCTGGCGGGGCAGGGCAGCATCCATTTGACCACGCCCGGCATCCGGCCGGAGGAACTCGATGAACTGGCCAGCCTATGCACGCACATCAGCTTTAACTCCCTAAATCAGTATCAGCGCTTTAGCGCCGCGGCCAAACCTAAGGCTTCGGTCGGCTTAAGGCTGAACCCCAAGCTGTCCTTTCTCGGCGACGAGCGTTTCGATCCGTGCCGGCCATTTTCGAAACTGGGCGTCGCTATCGAGGAACTGTGCCGTTCGGCCTGTGTTGACCAGGTCAACGGACTGCACTTTCATACCGTTTTCTCGGCAACGGATTTCACGCCGTTAATCAAAACAATAGAAAAACTTCAGTCTCATTTAGGGCCAAGATTGGCTAACCTTGAATGGCTGAATCTGGGCGGCGGCTATCTGTTTGGCCGGATCGAGGATCACGGCCAATTTGTCGATCTGGTCCGCCGGCTGAAACGTGATTTTGGCGTTGACGTCTATATCGAGCCGGGCAAGGCGGTGATCGGGCAGGCGGGGCATTTGATCGCTACCGTGATCGATACGTTCGGCAGCGACGGCAAAACCATCGCCGTTCTCGATACATCGGTCAACCATAATCCGGAAGTGTTTGAATATCAGCGCCGACCTGAGCTGCACGAGCATGACCCGGAGGGAGCCCATGCGGCTGTTTTGGCGGGCTGCACCTGTCTGGCCGGGGATATATTCGGCGAGTACCGGTTTAATGAGCCGTTGAGGATGGGCGACCGCGTGGTTTTCAAGCATGTCGGGGCTTATAGCCTGATTAAAGCCAACAGGTTTAACGGTTACAATTTGCCTGATGTTTACGCGGTGTCGCAGGAAAAAGCCATCCTGCTGAAGCGCTATGGCTATACGGATTACCGCGGCCAGTGGGTGAGTAATAAGACGGTTTCCTGATGGCAACTTATCATGAGGAATCAGTGTCAGTAGCCGAATACAAGCGGGCAAAACAGCAATATTTTTTAAAGTTCTAATTTAAGTAATGGAGTTATAACGATGAAAGCCGTATTAATGACTGGAACAGGCGGGCCTAAAGTTCTGCATTTACAGGATGTGGCCGAGCCGGAAATAACGCATCCGGGGCAAATCAAGGTCCGCCTTAAAGCGGCCGGCATCAATCCCATCGATACCAAGGTCAGGGCCAACGGGCTGTTTTACAAGGATGCGCTGCCTGCCGTGCTGGGTTGCGATGGTGCCGGCAGCATCGTTGCCGTAGGCGATGACGTTACGCATTACAAGGTTGGCGATGAAGTATGGTTTTGTAATGGCGGCCTGGGAAAGGAGCAGGGCAATTATGCCGAATATACGGTTGTCGACAGCCGCTGGGCGGCCTTGAAACCTAAAACCATCTCTTTTACCGAAGCGGCAGCCTTGCCGCTGGTGTTGATTACGGCTTGGGGCGCCTTGTTCGAGCGCGGCGGCTTGCAGCCAGGGCAGACGGTCCTGATCCATGCCGGCGCCGGCGGCGTGGGGCATGTGGCCATACAATTGGCAAAACAAAAAGGTGCTCGCGTCATCACGACGGTCAGCTCTGAGGAAAAAGCCGATTTTGTGCGCCGGCTGGGCGCCGATGCAGTCATTTTTTACCGGAATGAGAATCTGCTGGATCGCGTCAACAGTTTGACGGAAGGAAATGGCGCGGATCTGGTGTTCGATACGGTCGGCCCTGAGGTCTTTAAGGCCAGCATAGAGGCAACGGCTCATTTCGGTGCCATTGTGACATTGCTGGACCCCGGCATGATCAGTCTGGCCGAGGCTCGCATGCGCAATTTGAAAATCGGTTTTGAATTGATGCTGGCGCCCATGCTAAGAGGGCTTGACGCCGCGCGCGAAAAACATGTGGAGATCTTAAAACAATGCGCCGAACTGATCGATCAAGGGGATTTGCAGGCCAGCGTCAGCCATGTGTTAAGGCTCGATCAAGCGGCGGATGCGCATAAATTGCTCGCAGAAGGGCATATGACCGGCAAGATCGTGCTCGAAATATGATCGGCGGATCCTGTTGGCTAAAGGTTAAAGCAGAGCGGATTTATGGATGCATCAATAAGCGCCGATCAAGCAGGGCGGTCATAAATAACCATGGGAGCAACTGAGAAAAGTCATAGGAATTTGAGGTTTTTGTATTTATACTGAAAAAAATTGATTTTAAACAGTTAAGCCTTTCAATTATTTTCAATTCGCCTTAACTAACGTGATCTGGAAGTTTATCAAATGTTCAAAATGTTAAAATAAAGTTAACTCTGTGTTAAGGCAGGTCAAAGATGTTGAGTGGCTTACAAAAACAAAAAAAAATTCTTATTGCCGATGCAGATCCTAGCTCGAGAACTGAGACGATAGAATCTCTGCAGGCGCGGGGATTTCATAATCTGATTGTCGCTGAAAACGGCAATCAGATTTATGAAATGTTGCGCTTCTACCAGCATGAGCCGGAGCAATTGGGGTTGGTCATCGTCGACGAAAAATTGCCTTGCTGCCAGATTAAGGACCTGTGCAACTTCCTATCGCATGAAGATGAAGGGCTTTTTTTGCCTTTTATCGTGCTCGTCAATGAGCAGCCGAAAAACAGAACTCTCGCATTAGAGAGCAAATGCCAGTTTCATGAACTTGTCCGTCCCTACCCCCCTGCCGAACTGCTTATGCTGGTTGAGTTTCTTTTGGTGTTGAAAGACGAGCGTTTTCTGCGCCATAAGCAAAAAGAGGAATTGGTTACCGAACTGGCCACGCGCAAGCTGCTCGATGCGAAATTAAAATACCTGGTCGTTCATGACGATCTGACCGGCCTGCTGAACCGGCGCAATCTTGAGCAGCACCTTTATCTGGCACTGCATAAGCATGTCAAATTCCGGCAAAATGGCGTGCTGTTGTTCATCGATCTGGACAGGTTTGGGCTGATCAACGATCTGGAAGGGTTTGAAGCCGCCGACAGGCTTCTGATTGAAGTGGTTTCCGTCATCAGAAAGTCAATTCAGGAAAAAGGCCTGTTCGCCCGGGTTGGATCGGATGAGCTGTGCTTGTATTTGGAAAATACCACCCTCGATAATGCAAAGGGTATCGCGGAACATATTTGTAAAAGACTGGATGAGTTTCGCTTTACCATGGGCAATGCCTGTTACCACATCACAGCCTCCATCGGCATCGCTTCGTTAAAATCCTCCAAAATTGTCAAGCATCCCGGCGAACTGATATCCAGGGCCCATCAGGCCTGCTCGATAGCCAAGAACAAAGGCCGCAACAGAGTGTGGCAGTATTGTGAAGACGATCAGGCTTTCAAGGAAAGGCAGCGCGATATTCACTGGGTGCCTTTGATCCGGGATGCCTTGTTGAACGACAGGTTCTTTCTCGTTTTTCAGCCCGTGGTGGGATTGTTCGATGGCGAAATCTCTCATTACGAAGTCCTGATCAGAATGAGGGACAGTGACGAGCGTGTTATCGATCCGGGCGAATTTATCCCGGTGGCGGAAAGGATGGGGCTCATTCATGGCATTGACGCGTGGGTGGTCGATAAAGCCATAGATTTTTTAGCTTCACTGCCTCAGGAGCTCTCGCATATAAAACTGGCAATAAACTTGTCCTGCATGGCCTTTCAGGATGACTCGATCGCTGCTTTTATCCGGCAAAAGCTGGATATGTCGTGGGTCAGGGGCGACCGCTTCACATTCGAGATCACTGAAACGGCGGCAGTGGGCAATTTTGAGCAGACCCGGTCCATGATTAATCAGATCCGCGCATTAGGTTGTCATATTGCCCTGGATGATTTCGGCGCTGGCTTTTGCTCGTTCAATTATTTGAAAATATTTCCTGTTGAGTATGTGAAAATCGACGGCCAGTTTATACAGAACCTGGTCCATGATGAAACTGACCAGATGCTGGTGCGCTCGATGCAGCAGATTGCCAGAAAGCTCGGTAAAAAAACCATTGCCGAGTATGTCGAATGCCCTCAAACGATTAAAATTCTGAGAGAAATCGGCATCAATTACGGCCAAGGCAGCATTTTTGGCAAACCCCTCGAGCGGATTCCCTCCCAAAACGCCTTCGGAATGCATGAGCTGGCTGAATCCCAGTGTTTTAGCTGATTTCATATTAATCGTTTTTTAAAAACCACGCTGTATCATTCATTTATCGTTCATTTCATACGAATAGATTGAGGGTTGCTGATTCAGGCAATTCTATTTATGTATAATAGAGGACGATGTCAAGGATGATAATTATAAAATGATGAATGTTGTAAGAGGCTATGGTAGAAAAAACAAAAAAGCGCGCGGTCCGATATGTCCGGAAAAAAACGGAAAAAAGACCTGCTTCTCGTTGGTTTAGAAAGACGGTCTGGATTTTTATTGCGGGATTCACGTTTGTTCTGCTGAGCTATCTGGGTTATCTGGATTACAATGTGCGCAAGCAGTTTGAAGGGAATCGCTGGGCCATTCCCGCCCGGGTTTACGCCAGTCCGGTTGAGCTTTATGCCGGCTATAGCCTGTCTGCGGCAAAATTCGAGGATTTGTTACAGACGCTGCATTATCGCAAGGATGCCCAGTTATCATCGGAAGGCACATATTTCAGACAGGGACCGTATATCAGCGTGAAAACCCGCAGTTTTACATTCTGGGATCAGCCGCAAGCTTCCAGTCTCCTGCGTCTGGGCTTTACCGATTTTGGCATAGCCAATATCGTCGATCTGGCGCAATCAAGGGAAGTGGCCATCGTGCGCATGGATCCCGTACAGATCGGCAGCTTTTATCCCACTATCAAGGAAGACCGGATCCTGATCAAATGGCAGGACGCGCCCGAGGGGCTTATCAAAGGCCTGCTCGCGACTGAGGATAGGGATTTTTACAACCATTTCGGCATTTCACTGAAGGGCATCGCCAGGGCCATGTGGGCCAATGTCCGCGCCGGTGGCATCGTGCAGGGCGGCAGTACGATCACCCAGCAGCTGGTCAAGAATTTTTACCTGACGTCCGAGCGCAGCCTGACGCGTAAAGTCAATGAAGTTTTTATGTCGCTGATACTGGAAGCCCGCTACAGTAAAAATGCGATTCTTGAAGCTTATTTAAACGAGGTTTTCCTCGGCCAGGACGGCGGCAGCGCCGTGCACGGTTTCGCCTTGGCCAGCGAGTTTTATTTCGGCAGCAGTTTAAAGGATTTGCCATTGGAGCAAATCGCCTCGCTGGTTGCCCTGGTTCGCGGGCCTTCTTATTACGATCCCCGGCGCTACCCTGAACGTGCCCTGCAGCGGCGCAACCTTGTCCTGGACGAGATGGCGGCGGAAGCTTATATCACGGCCGAGCAGGCGGCTGAGGCGAAAGCAAAGCCGCTGAATGTGGTTGCGCGCACGCATCGCTCGGCAAACCGCTATCCTGCCTTTCTCGACCTGGTCAAACGGCAATTGAGACAGGAATACCGCGAGGAGGACTTAACGTCCGAGGGCTTGTCTATCTTTACGACCCTGGATACCTTGGTCCAGGATACGCTGGAGCAATCCGTTGCGGCCAAGCTAAACCAGTTGGAAAAGCTGCCTAAGGCCAAGAATCTTGAAACGGCCGTTGTCGTAACCCGCAGGGATAGCGGCGAAATTGCCGCGCTGGTCGGCGGCCGGGAAAACTCGGCGGCAGGGTTTAACCGCGCACTGGATGCGGTCCGGCCGATTGGCTCCTTGATCAAGCCGGTGGTGTATCTGACAGCGCTGGAGTATCCGGACAGATACACGATCACGACGCCGATAAGCGATACGGCCATCCATATCAAAAGCGGCGACGGCAAAATCTGGGAGCCTAAAAACTACGACCATAGAGAACACGGCAATGTCGGCCTGCATACCGCTCTGGCGCATTCCTACAATTTGGCGACAGTGCGCATAGGCATGGATGTCGGGGTTGCCAGAACAGTCAAGACATTGAGAAATATGGGCGTGACGCGGCCTGTCGACCTGTTTCCGTCGTTCCTGCTGGGCGCCGCCGAATTGACGCCGATGGAAGTTACGCAGATGTATCAAACGCTGGCCGGCGACGGTTTTTCAACGCCGCTGCGGGGCATCCGGGCCGTAGTCGCGGCCAATGGTGAGCATCTGCAAAGCTATCCGTTTACGGTCAGGCAGGCGGTCGACCCTGCCGCCACTTATATCGTCAATACGATGCTGCAGGAAGTGATGCGCGAAGGCACGGGGCGGGCGGCCTATTCAGTGTTCCCCGGCGATTACGGCCTGGTCGGCAAAACAGGCACGACCAATGACTCGAAAGACAGCTGGTTTGCCGGCTACAGCGGCGATTATTTATCGGTGGTCTGGGTGGGCCGCGATGACAATAAACCGGTGGGACTGACCGGTTCGACCGGAGCCCTGCAGGTCTGGATATCGCTGATGCGGCAGATCTCAACGCAGCCGGTGAACCTGATTCCGCCGGACAATATCAAAATGGCCTGGGTTGACCCTTACAGCGGCCTGCTGGCGAACGAGGCCTGCGAGGGCGCCCGGGAATATCCTTATATTGCCGGCTCCGCCCCGATTGAATATGCGGCCTGCGCGGAAACTGCGCCGGCTGATGGGGTTAATACATTTTTCAATAATCTCTTTCCGCAGTAAATTAGAGCATCCATGAATAAAATTAATTATTTTCGTCTGATCTTGCTGATCTTGGCTTTCGTTAGCGGTGCCGGCTATGCGGAAGACAGACCCGTCCGGGAACTGAAAACATTCCTGAGCACTACAAGAACATTGACGGCCGATTTCAAACAGGTCTTGATCAATGAAGCCGGCGATCCCGTGCAGACCAGTTACGGCGTGTTTTATCTGCAGCGGCCCGGCAAGTTTCGTTGGGATTATAAAAAGCCCATTCAGCAGCAGATCATATCCAATTCCGGAAAAGTCTGGTTTTACGACCCCGACCTGGAGCAGGTCACGGTTAAAAAACTCGATGAATCGGTGGGTTCCACGCCGGCCTTGCTGTTGAGCGGCGAGATATCCCTGGAGGATAACTTTACCATGGAACAGCAGGGCGAAGATGAAGGCTTGCTCTGGGTAAAACTGGTGCCTAAACACGAGGAAAGCGGTTTCAGATATGTCCTGATTGGCTTGGACGACGGCTCTCTGGGCGGCATGGAATTAAGCGACAACTTCGGTCAGCTGACGCGCATTTATTTTTCCAATGTCGTGACCAACCGTGAAATCAGACAGGATCTGTTCCAGTTCACCGCGCCCAAAGGTGCCGATGTTTTCTCGGAATAATCAGGAAAACCGGTCCAAGGCCGGTCGCTCTAGTTCCTCATCCCTTCCTGCCTTCAGATGTTTGATGATTTGACAAAACCCCTGGCCGACAGGATGCGACCAAGGTCATTAGAGGAATATGTCGGCCAGCAGCACGTTTTGAAGCCCGGCAAGCCTTTGTATGAAGCCATCGCCTCGGGCAAGCTGCATTCGATGATTTTCTGGGGGCCGCCGGGCACAGGCAAAACGACGCTGGCTCGGCTTATCGCCCATCATTCCGACGCCGAATTCATGCCCATTTCCGCCGTATTGGCCGGCGTCAAGGAAATCCGCGCGGCTGTCAGTGAAGCCCAGAGGATTCAGCAGCAACAGCACAGGCGCACTATTTTGTTCGTCGATGAAGTGCACCGCTTCAACAAGGCGCAGCAGGACGCTTTCCTGCCGCATGTGGAAGACGGCACCGTCTATTTTGTCGGCGCGACGACTGAAAACCCGTCTTTCGCGCTCAATAATGCGTTATTGTCGCGGGCTCGCGTCTATGTGCTCAATGCGTTGACGCCTGAAGACCTGTTGGGTGTATTGAACAAGGCGCTAACCGATACGGAACGGGGGCTGGGCAGTCTGGCTGTCGAAATGGCAGATAGCGTGAAACGGCAATTTGCGGAGGCGGCCGATGGCGATGCCAGAAGGCTGTTGAATCTGCTTGAAATCGCCTTGGAGCTTGCCGCTGCCAATGACAGCCGTGTGATCGATGAGAAAATCGCCAAAGAAGTGCTGACCGGCGGCGTGCGGCGGTTCGATAATCAGGGCGAGGAGTTTTATAACCAGATTTCAGCCTTGCATAAATCAGTGCGCGGCAGTTCTCCCGACGCCTCGCTTTATTGGCTCTGCCGCATGATCGATGCCGGGTGCGACTTGACCTATCTGGCCAGGCGCATTGTCCGAATGGCTTCAGAAGACATCGGCAATGCCGATCCTCGGGCGCTCCAGATTGCTGTCAACGCCTGGGAAACACAGGAGCGGTTAGGCAGTCCCGAAGGCGAGCTGGCACTGGCCCAGGCCGTCGTTTATCTGGCCTGCGCGCCCAAAAGCAATGCCGTTTACATGGCTTATAACGCGGCCATGCGCGATGCCAAGCAAAGCGGCAGCCTCGGGGTGCCGGTGCATTTGCGCAATGCGCCGACCAAATTGATGAAGTCGCTCGATTACGGCAAGGAATACCGCTATGCGCATGATGAGCCCGAAGCCTATGCGGCCGGCGAAAACTATTTTCCCGACGAACTGGCAGGGACTCAGTATTACCAACCGGTCGACCGGGGATTGGAGATTAAAATCAAGGAAAAGCTGAAGCATTTGAAAGAGTTGGATAGACGCGCGAAATGAACTTGTTTTTTATGCTTCATGCATCAATTCAGTAATGAGCAGAGAATTTGCACCTGCATAATAGAGAAATCATCCGCACGGTTGCAGAAAATTTTTTAATCAGGACGTAAAACCGTTTGTTTCGGCGCTTGAACGGGCAAAACCGCATAAGTCCTGTTAATGTGATTTCTCTTCGTGAACTTCATGCTCTTCGCGGTGTATTACCATTTGTCTGGCCGATGTGCATGAGTATGCCGCATTTAAAGTTTTGATCAAAAAAGCCAGGCTTCTTCAAACGAACGGGAAATTTTTTAGAATTAAATATGGTTTTTCTATAAAATTCCCTTTTTCAGCAATATTTAACAGCCAAGTCTCCATGGATCTAAAATTCCTCGATTTTGAACAACCTATCGCTGAGTTAGAAGCGAAAATTGAAGAGCTCCGCAATGTGGAGTTTGATAACAATATCAATATTTCAGGCGCGCTTAAGCAGCTTGAAGAAAGAAGTCTCGCGCTGACCGAGACGATTTTCTCGGATCTCTCTGACTGGCAAATTTCCCAATTATCAAGACACCCAAGCCGCCCTTATACGCTGGATTATATCGAGCATATGTTCACCGATTTCCATGAATTGCATGGCGATCGCACATATGCCGACGACCCTGCCATCGTTTGCGGCCTGGCCAGGCTAGAAGGTCAGCCGGTGATGGTTATCGGCCATCAAAAAGGGCGTGATACGAAGGAAAAGATCTATCGCAATTTCGGCATGCCGCGACCCGAAGGGTACCGCAAGGCATTGCGCATCATGAAAATGGCCGAGCGCTTTAAAATGCCGGTTATCTGCCTGATCGACACGCCGGGCGCTTATCCGGGCATCGGCGCCGAGGAACGCGGCCAGAGCGAAGCGATCGCCAAAAACCTGTTTGAAATGGCGAAGCTGAGAACGCCTATCATCTGTACGATCATCGGCGAAGGCGGCTCAGGCGGGGCATTGGCAATCGGCGTCGGCGACCGGCTGATCATGCTCGAATACAGCACGTATTCGGTTATTTCGCCGGAAGGCTGTGCATCCATTCTATGGAAAAGCGCCGACAAATCGCAATTGGCGGCCGAAGCGATGGGCATTACATCTGACCGCATTCGCGAACAGGGTCTTCTGGATGAGGTGGTCAGGGAACCGCTAGGCGGCGGGCACAGAAACTTCCAGACCATTGCCTTGAATTTAAGGGAAGCATTGATCCGCCATATGGATGAGTTAAAGCAGCAATCCATCGAGGACATGCTGGAAAAACGTTACCAGCGGATCATGAGCTTCGGCGCCTTTATCGAGGAAGGCCGCTAAATTCCGGCTCATCAATCCGATCCTCAGGCCGGCTTTTGCCGGCCTTTTGCTTTCCCGGGCGATACGGCATGTTGTCATCATCGATCATAAAATCGGCGCTGGAGCGGATTGAACCGGCCGCGCGCCTTTATGTCGCTTATAGCGGCGGCGTCGATTCTCATGTCTTGCTGCATTTGTGCGCATCGGTGATGGATCTCGATGCTGAAATAACGGCGGTCTACGTCCATCATGGCCTGCAGGCGGAAGCCGATGCCTGGGCCATGCATTGCAGGAAAACAGCCGAAGCGCTCGGCGTCGGTTTTAAAGCGCTGCATGTCAATGCCGCTGCCATGCCTGGGGAAAGTCCCGAGGAAGCGGCGAGAAACGCGCGCTATGACGCGTTAAGGGCCTTATTGGACGCCAATGACGCTCTGCTGGTGGCTCAGCATAGGGAAGATCAGCTTGAAACGGTGCTGTTGCAGTTGTTTCGCGGCAGCGGCCTGCGCGGATTGTCCGGCATGCCCGAGCGCATGGCTTTCGGCCGGGGCGTTATGCTCAGGCCGTTGCTGGACGTATCCAAGCAGGCGATAAAGCGCTATGCCGAGGCGCACGCGCTAAGCTGGGTGGAAGACCCCAGCAATCTGCATGACGATTACGACCGCAATTTCCTGCGCAACACTGTCATACCGCTCATCAGGCAACGCTGGCCGGCGTGCGATAAGACGGTCGCCCGTTCGGCCAGGCATTGCGCCGAGGCGCAGGCGCTGATCTCGGTCATCGCCGACGATTTGTTCCAGGCCGTTTTCAACGAAGCCGACAAGACATTGTCGATCAGCCGGTTGCAACGCTTAAACAGGCCCAGGCAGCAACTGGCCATCAGGCATTGGTTTCAAGTGCTGGGCTTGAAAATGCCGGCTCAGGGTTTTGTTGAGCGGGTGCTGGATCAGGTCGTTGCGGCGAGTTCGACAAGTGATCCCATCTTGTCCGGGCAGGGATACAACATACGGCGCTACCGCGATAAACTCTATTGCCTGAAACGGTCATCGCCAAAACCGATGCCGCGGGATATCGGCTGGTCTGCCGGGCAGGCTTCGCTGAAGGTGGCCGGTGATCAGTGGTTTTGCGCGCCCTCATCGAGCGGCATATTGCGCGAGCGGTGGCAGCGCGCCGATGTGACTGTCCGGTTTCGATGCGGCGGCGAAAAAATTCCGTTGCCGGGCCGTAAAGGCCGCCACGTCCTTAAAAATCTTTTTCAGGAGGCAGGCGTACCGCCGTGGGAGCGGGAAGTCATGCCCTTGTTTTATTTGGATGGCCAGCTCGCGGCCGTCGGCGATAAATGGATCAGCGCCGAATTTTATAGTGAAAAAACAGACGCCTGCATCCGATTATGCAGGCAAAGGCAAGAATAAAACTTGAAAGACAATGACGAATTTCGCATTGTCGATTAAAATAGGCAAGTTTTGCGCTATTCATGAATGGAGTAAAAGGGCGATGCAGGGAGCGGTTGCCGACCAACTTCATCATTTATCATCCGAAGTCTAAAAATTCTACATGACAAAATACATTTTCATTACCGGCGGCGTCGTATCATCCCTTGGCAAGGGTATTGCGGCTTCTTCGTTGGCGGCTATTCTTGAGGCCCGCGGCCTTAAAGTCACCATGACCAAGCTGGATCCTTACATCAATGTGGATCCGGGCACTATGAGTCCTTTTCAGCATGGCGAGGTGTTCGTTACCGAGGACGGCGCCGAAACGGATCTGGACTTGGGCCATTATGAGCGGTTTCTTAAAACCACGATGACCAAGAAGAACAATTTCACGACCGGGCAGATTTACGAAAGCGTGCTGCGCCGGGAGCGTAAAGGCGAATATCTGGGCGCGACGGTTCAGGTCATTCCGCATATTACCGATGAAATAAAACGCCGTGTTTATCAAAGCGCCGAAGGCATGGACGTGGCTCTGATTGAAGTCGGCGGCACGGTCGGCGACATCGAGTCACTGCCTTTTCTGGAAGCCATCCGCCAGCTGCGCGTTGAGCTGGGCGCCGACAGATCGTTGTTCATCCATTTAACGCTGGTCCCGTATATCCGTTCCGCCGGCGAGCTGAAAACCAAGCCCACCCAGCACTCGGTCAAGGAACTGCGCACCATCGGCATACAGCCCGATATTCTGATCTGCCGTTCCGAACAGCCGGTGCCGATCAGCGAGCGGCGCAAAATCGCCCTGTTTACCAATGTCGAGGAAAAAGCCGTCATCACGGCCGTCGATGCCGACTCGATCTATCGCATCCCGCTGTTGCTGCATGACCAAGGCCTGGACGATATCGTCGTGCATAAATTGAGGCTGGATGTGCCGCCGGCCGATCTGACCGAGTGGCAAAACGTGGTTGAAGCGATGTCCCATCCGACTGACGAGGTCGATATCGCCATCGTCGGCAAATATGTCGACCATACCGATGCCTACAAATCGCTGAATGAAGCGCTGATCCACGCCGGCATTCGTACCCGCCATAAAGTCAACATCCATTATATCGATTCGGAAATCATCGAGGACGAAGGCATCTCGCGGCTGAAAAATGTCGACGCGATTCTGGTGCCGGGCGGTTTCGGCGAGCGCGGCGTGGAGGGGAAAATCGCCACGGTTAAATACGCGCGCGAAAACAGGATTCCTTATCTGGGCATCTGCTTAGGCATGCAGGTTGCCGTGATCGAGTATGCGCGCGATGTGGCCGGTCTTGAAGGCGCGCATAGCACGGAATTCCTGCCGAAATCACCGCATCCCGTCATCGGCCTGATTACCGAATGGATGGCCGAAAGCGGCCAGATCGAGACCCGCGACGAAAACTCCGATTTAGGCGGCACCATGCGCCTGGGCGGGCAGCAATGTCTGCTGCAGCCCGACTCCCTGGCTTTCCAGCTTTACCAGAAAGACGTCATCACCGAAAGGCATCGCCATCGCTATGAGTTTAACAACCAGTATTTCGGGAAGCTCGAAAAAGCCGGCATGCGCTTCTCGGGCAAATCGATCGACGGCCGTCTGGTCGAAGTCATCGAAATCCCGGATCATCCGTGGTTCCTGGCCTGCCAGTTCCACCCCGAATTCACTTCGACGCCCAGAAAAGGCCATCCCTTATTTTCCGGCTTCGTCGTTGCCGCGTCCAAACATAAACAAGGAACCCTATAATGAAGTTATGCCATTTCGAGGTCGGCCTCGATCAGCCGTTTTTTTTGATCGCCGGCACCTGTGTCATCGAAAGCGAGCAAATGGCGCTGGATACGGCCGGTTATCTCAAGGAAATCACGTCGAAACTGAACATTCCGTTCATTTATAAGTCATCCTTCGACAAGGCCAACCGCTCTTCGCATGAAAGTTACCGCGGGCCCGGCGTGGAGCGGGGGCTGAAAATCCTGGAAAAGGTCAAACAGCAGATCCGCGTGCCGGTACTGACCGATGTGCATGAAGACACGCCGCTGGCGGAAGTGGCGTCGGTCGTCGATGTCATGCAGACCCCGGCCTTTTTGTGCCGGCAAACCAATTTCATTCAGGACGTCGCAAGGCAGGGCGTTCCGGTCAATATCAAGAAAGGCCAGTTTCTGGCGCCCTGGGACATGGTCCATGTGGCCAACAAGGCCAAAGCGACAGGCAACCAGCAGATTATGGTCTGCGAGCGCGGCGTATCGTTCGGCTACAACAATCTAGTGTCCGACATGCGCTCGCTGGCCGTCATGAGAGACACCGGCTGCCCTGTCGTTTACGACGCGACGCACTCGGTGCAGTTGCCGGGCGGGCAGGGCACGTCCTCCGGCGGACAGCGTGAATTTGTGTCGGTATTGGCAAGGGCGGCCATGGCCGTCGGTATTGCCGGGCTGTTCATGGAAACCCATCCGAATCCGGCGGAGGCATTGAGCGACGGCCCGAATTCCTGGCCGTTGCACAGAATGAAGGAACTATTGGAAACATTAGCCACAATAGACCGGGCAGTTAAATCAACCCATTTAATAGAAACAACAATATAAGGAGTCAATCAGCATGTCCAAAATAGTCGAAATTCGCGCTAGAGAAGTTCTTGATTCGCGGGGTAATCCAACTGTCGAAGCGGATGTCGTTTTAGCTTCGGGCGTAACAGGAAGCGCCATGGTGCCTTCCGGCGCTTCAACGGGTGAGCGCGAAGCCATAGAATTGCGTGACGGCGACAAAAACAGATATTTGGGCAAAGGCGTATTGAAGGCCGTGGCCAATGTCAATGACGAAATTCGCGCGGCGGTGATCGGCATGGATGTGAACGACCAGGCCGGCATCGATCAGAAAATGATCGAACTGGACGGCACCGATAATAAAGGCCGTCTGGGCGCCAATGCCATTTTGTCCGTCTCCCTGGCTGCCGCCCAGGCAGCGGCCAAGCAAGCTGGCATGCCTTTATACCGCCATTTGAATAAGAGCGGCGAATTCATCATGCCGGTGCCGATGATGAACATCATCAACGGCGGCTCGCACGCCGACAACAGCGTCGATCTGCAGGAGTTCATGATCCTGCCGGTAGGCGCGCCTTCTTTCCGCGAAGCGATTCGCTATGGCGCCGAAGTGTTCCATAACCTGAAAAAAGTATTGTCGGCGAAAGGCCTGGCCACCACGGTTGGCGACGAGGGCGGATTCGCGCCGAACCTCAGCTCCAATGAAGAAGCGATTTCCGTCATCATCGAGGCGATAGAAAAAGCCGGTTACAAACCGGGCGTCGATATCTGCCTGGGCCTGGATGCAGCCAGCTCCGAATATTACAAAAACGGCCGTTATGAACTGTCAGCGGAAGGCAAAAGCTTCGATTCAGCGCAGATGACCGACTTTTTCGTGGATTGGGTTAAAAAATACCCGATTATCTCGATTGAAGACGGTCTGGACCAAAATGATTGGGCCGGCTGGAAATTGCTGACCGAAAAACTGGGCGGCCAAGTCCAGCTGGTCGGCGATGACTTGTTCGTCACCAACCCGGCGACCTTGAGAGAAGGCATCGACAAAAATATCGCCAATTCCATTCTGATTAAGCTCAACCAGATCGGTACGCTGTCGGAAACACTGGACGCGATCAACACCGCGCAGGCCGGCAACTATTCAGCGGTTGTCTCGCATCGTTCCGGCGAAACCGAAGACACCACGATTGCCGATCTGGCCGTGGCAACCGGCACCGGACAAATCAAGACCGGATCTTTAAGCCGTTCCGACCGTGTCGCCAAATACAACCGGCTGATGAAAATCGAGGATGAATTAGGCGCCCTGGCCAAATATGCAGGACGCAGCGCGTTCAGAATGCTGTAACCGGACAGTTTCGGATAATCACAAGGGCGGCCGGCAGGCCGCCCGCTATCCTGTGCCGAGGGTAAGCCAATCAAAAGTCTTATCATAATTATCATCCTGCTGATCATTCATCTTCAATACCGTTTGTGGTTCGGCGATGGCAGCATTCAGGAAATTCAAGCCTATCAACAGCGTCTCGACGACCTGAAGGAACAAGTGGAGGAGAAAAAAGCGCGCAATGAGGCGCTTTACGCCGAGGTGCTGGACTTGAGAAAAGGGCAGGCAGCCATAGAGGAAAGGGCACGGTATGAGTTGGGGATGATTAAGGAAGATGAGACGTTTTTCCAGGTTCTGGAATGATAATCAGATTGACAGTAGGGCTTGAATGCGCCTCGCCGGGATAAAATCCTATCGTTTGACTAGAAATGACCAAGACTACAAAATTCTGGGGTATTGTGCCCGCGGCCGGCGTCGGCAAACGCATGCAGGCCGACAGGCCCAAGCAATACCTTGAACTGGCCGGCAAGACCGTGATCGAGCAGACGTTGATGCGGTTGCTGCAAGCCGATGTTTTTGAGGCCATCGCGGTCGCAATCTCCCAGGAAGATCCTTATTGGCCGGAACTGGCAATAGCGCAGCATGAGAAGATTCTGACCGCGGATGGCGGCAAAGAGCGCGCCGATTCAGTGCTTTCGGCGTTGAAATCCATCAGCGGTAAAGCGTCGGACAATGACTGGGTCCTGGTGCATGATGCGGCCCGGCCTTGCATCACGGCTGCCGATATTCTCCATCTGATCGCCTGTCTGGCCCATGACGACGTGGGCGGCATATTGGCCCTGGCGTCGCACGATACCTTAAAAAATGTACAAAACGGCCGCATTGCCGGTACATTGGACCGGAACCATATCTGGCGGGCGCTGACGCCGCAAATGTTCCGTTACGGCATGCTGAAAAGCGCGCTGGAAGAAGCCGAAGGCAATCCGGCCATCACCGATGAAGCCAGTGCATTGGAATTGAAAGGGCTGCAGCCGAAAATCGTCGAAGGCCGCCCGGACAATATCAAGATCACGCGGCCCGAAGATTTACCCTTAGCACAATTTTATATGGGACAACAATGATCAGAGTCGGACAAGGTTATGACGTGCATCGCTTCAAGGAAGGCGGATACGTCATTTTAGGCGGCGTAAAGATAGATTATGAAAAAGGCCTGGAAGCGCATTCCGACGGTGACGTCGTGCTGCACGCGTTAAGCGATGCCCTGCTGGGCGCGGCCGCGCTGGGCGACATCGGCAAGCATTTTCCCGATACCGATCCCGAGTTCAAAGGCGCCGACAGCCGCGTTCTGCTGCGGCATGTTTACGGCATTGTGCAGGAAAAAGGCTATCATCTGGTCAATGCCGATATCACGATCATCGCGCAGGCGCCCAAAATGGCGCCCTACATCGGCGCAATGTGCCGCAACATCGCCGATGACCTGAAGGTCGATGTCGATTGCGTCAATGTCAAGGCGACCACGACGGAAAAGCTCGGTTTTGAAGGACGCAAGGAAGGCATAGCCGTTCAGGCCGTGGTCTTGATAGAAAAATAATCCGCCATCTGATAAGCCGAGCCGAACGTGACGCAAGTGATTGAAATACCTGACTGGCCCCGCGTTTATGGCGGGCCTGCCGGCCGAGGCAAAATCCGCACGGTGCCGGAAGACTTTATCGTCGACGAGCATCTCTCCTTCGAGCCGGCAGGCACCGGCGAGCATGTGTTTTTGCGCGTGGAAAAAAAGGACGAAAACACCGAATACGTGGCCAGGCAATTGGCCCGGTTTGCCGATGTCAGGCAGCGCGATGTCGGTTATGCCGGCCTGAAGGACCGCCATGCCGTCACGACGCAGTGGTTCAGCGTCTGGCTGCCGGGCAGGGACGATCCCGACTGGGCGCAGTTTGAATCCGATAACGTCAAGGTGCTTGAGGCTGTCCGTCATGCCAGAAAGTTGAAACGCGGCGCTTTGTCCGGCAACAGTTTCAGGATTGTCGTGCGGGAATGGCAGGGCGACCGGGAAAAAACCGTTGCCCGGCTGGAATCTATCAAAGCGGACGGCATTGCCAACTACTTCGGCCCCCAGCGCTTCGGTCATGAAGGCCGCAATGTCAGCAAGGCTTTGGCGCTGTTTCAGGGCATGAAAGTCAAACGCGAGCAGCGCGGCATTTATTTGTCAGCGGCCCGGTCTTACCTGTTCAATCAGATTCTGTCGGATCGGGTCACGCGGCAAACCTGGAATCAGGCCGTGGCCGGCGATACCTATGTCTTTGACCTGTCGCACAGCTGCTTTAAATCGGACCTGCCCGATCCGGACATCATCCGCCGGCTGCAGGCTAAAGAAATACACCCGACCGGCGCTTTATGGGGCAAAGGCGAGCCCGGTACGGCAGCCGATGCCCTGGCGATTGAGCAAGCCATTGCCGGTCAGTACCAAGACCTGGCTCAGGGATTGGTCAATGCCGATGTGGAGAGCGACCGGCGCGCATTCAGGGTGAATGTCCGGCAGCTGCACTGGCAGTTTATCGGCGATCAGGCATTGGCGCTGAGTTTTACCTTACCGGCCGGCAGTTACGCGACGGCGGTATTACGCGAAATCATCGAAGAAGTATGAAGAGAAACCAATGGATTTAATACTAGCTTTAAAAGCCTTCATCCTGGGCGTCGTTGAAGGATTGACCGAATTCCTGCCCATTTCCAGTACCGGGCATTTGATTCTGGTCGGCGACCTGCTGGATTTTAACGATGAAACCGGCAAGGTTTTTGAAATTGTGATTCAGACAGGCGCCATTTTAGCGATTTGCTGGGAATACCGGGCAAAGATCGGCGCGACTGTCTCGGGGCTGCTGAAATGGCAGCCTGCGGCGCTCAAGTTCACTGTCAATCTGGCGATTGCCTTTTTGCCGCTGGCGATTCTGGGGCTGTTATTCGGCAGCCTGATTAAAGCCCATCTTTTCAAACCGATTCCTGTGGCATCGGCATTCATTATCGGCGCATTCATCATTTTCTGGGCCGAAAAAAGAGAGCATAAGATCCGCATTCATGAAGTTGAGGATTTGACCGCGCTGGATGCATTAAAGCTCGGCTTTGCGCAAGCCCTGGCGCTGATTCCGGGCACGTCCCGTTCGGGGTCGACGATTATCGGCGGCCTGCTGTTCGGCTTGTCGCGCAAGGCGGCGACTGAGTTTTCCTTCTTCCTGGCCATTCCGACTTTGATCATCGCCAGCATTTACGATTTATATAAGCACCGCGAATTGCTGCACAGCACCGATCTGCCCATGTTTGCCGTCGGATTGGTTGCGGCTTTTTTCAGCGCCTTGCTGGCCGTGCGCGCCTTGCTGCGCTATATCAGCCATCATGACTTCGCCGCTTTCGCCTGGTACAGGATCGTGTTCGGCATGCTGGTTATCGGCACCGCCTACAGCGGCCTCGTGCAGTGGACCGTGGCTTAAAAGAATTCGTTGTCGTTTTGGAATTTTTCCGCGACATGCAACAGCACAAAAACCGCGCCGGCGCCGCCGTCTTTGGGCGGCGCCGAGCAAAAGGCCTGAACGTCCTTATGCTGTCTGAGCCATAGGTTAAGGTTGTTTTTCAGGATAGGATGATTGTCGGGCGAGCGATAGCCCTTGCCGTGCACGATATGGACGCAGCGGCAGCCGTCCTCCACGCACATATGGAGAAATTTGAGCAACTGGCGTTTGGCTTCATTACTGCTCAGGCCGTGCAGGTCGATTTCGGCATCGAGCCCGAAATAGCCGCGGCGCAGTTTCTTCAGGACGTTTTTTTGCAGGCCGGGCGAAATGAAACTCAGCGTGTCCTCAAGGCTCACGTTTTCAATATCGGTTTCATCGGTATCGACTAGATAGTCCTCCATGTCGACAGCGGCCGGCCTAGGAAAAGGTTTAGGTTTTTTGTCTTTTGTTAACAGTACCTTATCGTTCTTTACCGAGGCTACTTTGCCGACCGTTTGGCGAAATAAATGGCTGTCTTCTGGAGTGAGATTTTTTTTTACCACGAAAGCTGATTTTGTAGAGTATTGTTGCTAATATGTGAAATTCTATAGCTTATTTGGCTTCAGGGCGACTGATAATGCACATTTTGTTAAGTAATGATGACGGGTACTTGGCTGAAGGACTTTGTGCGCTGGCGGATGCATTACGCAAACACGCCGACATATCAGTCGTTGCTCCGGACAGAAACCGTAGCGCTGCAAGTAATTCCCTGACGCTGGAAACGCCTTTACGAATGGCCATAGCCGACAACGGTTTTGTTAGAGTGGACGGCACGCCGACCGACTGCGTGCATCTGGCTATTACGGGACTGCTGGAAAATGAGCCTGACATGGTCTTTGCAGGCATCAATCACGGCGCAAACCTGGGGGATGACGTGCTGTACTCGGGTACCGTCGCCGCGGCAACCGAAGGCCGCTTTCTAGGCCTCCCCGCCATCGCCGTTTCCCTGGCATCAAGCAATCCCACCCATTTTGAAACAGCCGCACATGTGGCTGTGGCGCTGTTGCAGCGCTTGAAGGAGTATCCTTTGCCGCAAGATACGATCCTGAACGTCAATGTACCCGATGTGACCATAAGGGATCTAAAAGGCTATCAGGCCACGCGCCTGGGCCAGCGACATAAAGCCGAGCCGATGGTCAGGACCACCGATCCGCGCGGGCGCATCATCTATTGGGTAGGCCCTCCAGGGGGCGAGCAGGATGCCGGGCCCGGAACCGATTTTTACGCCATTAATAAAGGTTATGTGTCAGTGACGCCTCTACAGGTCGATTTGACCTGGTACGAGCGCATCAATGGGTTAAAAGCCTGGCTGCCCAAGGAGAACAGTTTATGATGCAAAGATTGCAAGGAATCGGCATGACGTCCCGGCGTACCAGGGAACGCATGGTCAGTCGCCTATCGCAACAGGGTATTAAAAACAATAAAATTCTCGACGTCATGTGCAATACGCCGCGGCATATTTTCATGGATGAAGCGCTGTCGAGCAGGGCGTACGAGGATGTAGCCCTGCCTATCGGTTACAACCAGACTATCTCCCAGCCTTATATCATCGCGAGAATGACGGAATTGCTGCTCGAATTCGGCCGTTTGGCAAAAGTGCTCGAGATCGGCACCGGCTGCGGTTATCAGACTGCCATTCTGGCGCAACTGGTCGATCATGTGTATTCCGTGGAAAGAATCTGGGCTTTGCAGAAAAAAGCCAAAAGTCACTTATGGGATTTAAAACTGAAGAACGTCAGTTATCTGCATGACGATGGCATCCTGGGCTGGCCTGAGCATGCGCCCTATGACGGCATCCTGGTGACGGCCGCACCGTCTGAAATTCCCGAAGCGCTGCTGCGGCAGATGGCGCTCGGCGGCATCATGATTATTCCGGTCGGCAAGGCCGGCAATCAGGCGTTGCAACGGATCATCCGCACAAAAGACGGATTTGAAGTTGAAGAGTTGGAGCCGGTAAGTTTCGTGCCTTTTTTGCCCGGGAAAGAAATGTGATCTTTCAAAAATTATATGACAAGGCGCTGGCATGGTCCAAGCACCGGCATGCGGCCAAGTTTCTATGTGCGGTAAGTTTCGCCGAATCCTCGTTCTTTCCGGTCCCGCCCGACATCATGCTGGCGCCTATGGCTTTGTCGCAGCCTGATAAGGCGTTCCGGCTGGCAACGTTTACCACGATCGCTTCCGTCCTGGGCGGCATGCTGGGCTATGCGATCGGCTATTTCATGTTCGACAGCATCGGGCCGTGGCTTGAGACGACCAGCTACTGGGACAGTTATCTGTTGGCGAGGAAGTGGTTTGAGGAATGGGGATTCTGGGCGATTTTTGTCGCGGGGTTTTCGCCGATTCCCTACAAGGTTTTCACGATTGCGGCAGGCGCCTTGAGTATGGTGTTCGTGCCTTTTGTTCTGGCCTCCCTGATTGGCCGCGGCGCGCGCTTTTTCCTGGTGGCCATGCTGCTGGCGGCCGGCGGGGCAAGGCTCGAGTCGAAGCTGCGCGAATACATGGACAGGCTGGGCTGGGCGACTGCCGTGTTAGTGATTGTGGGTGCCGGCATTTATAAGCTGTTGCAGCAGGGTTGATGGTTGCAGCGGCCGGCATTTGCGAGCTTGGTCCGACTGTTTCCAGCTAAGGGATAAGAATTCCGGAAGCGGCGGCTTTTGAGGATTCGGGCTGAAAGTCAGGAGCAGGGATAGCCATTCGAACAATTCACGAAAAAAACTACAACTTCCATGGCATCGTTTTGGTCAAATACGGTAAAACAGATTTTTAATCAAAATCGACCAAAGACAGAACGACGCCATGAGCACAGAGAAAAATCCAACTGCTTGGGTTATAGGATTTACAAGCTTAGCGATTACGGCCGTTCTGGCCGTTTGGGTATTTGAATGGGACCGGGGGAGTTTTCTGGCCTGGAAGCAACGAGCGGGGCCGCTGCCGTTTTTTGGCGCTCTGGCCATTTTGCCGGCGCTTGGGTTTCCGACTACGCCGTTTTATCTGATGGCGGGGGTCACTTTTGGCACCGGTATGGGACTGATAGGCTCGGCATTAAGCTTGTTGGTCAACCTGGTGTTATCCTATTGGATAGCACAGAGCGGGCTGCGGCCGTTGTTTGAAAAATTGCTGGCGCGCACGCGCTATGATCTGCCGGTGATAAAACCCGGCCAGGAGCAAATGTTTACGCTGCTGGTAAAAATCATGCCCGGTGTGCCAACCTTTGCAAAAAATTACTTTATCAGCCTAAGCGGTATCCCTTTCCCGATCTATTTCGCAATTTCTTTCGCCGTGTCCTTTACCTATGGAGCGGCGTTCATCGTATTGGGCGATTCTCTTTACGATAAGGATTTTACCCAGGCTGCATGGGCATTGTTGGCACTGGCGTTGCTGGGTCTCGGCTTTTGGTGGTTTCGCCGCCGGTCGAAGCGGCTAATGCAGGAAGCTTCTAAACCGGAGTGAATCCCGTGTGCTTGGACAGTTCCGCAGCAGATTGAACAGGAAAAGCACGGCTCCATGCGCCGCAGTTAATCCTGAGGATAGGTGCACAACTCGTCAGGTGCCTGCTCGATGCTTGCGGTTCCAAAATCCCGGATGTACAGCGGATAAGACGCTTCACCGTGGCGAATCCCGATACCGCCTTCACAAGATCCTCGCAGGCGATATTTAGCGAGGTAGCCGCCCCGGATTTCCGCCAAGGCTTCAGACCGGCCTGCATCAGTCGGCTCTGTCGACTTTGACTAAAATACGCAGCCTGTTTTGGCCGGCCTGCCGAGTACGGGAGAGAATCCCACTGCCGCTCTGGCTTTCTTCATTGATGCCGCCCAATTCCACCCACTCGCCCAGCCTGGCCCGGATTGTGGTTTGCGCGCCCCGGGTTTCAAACCGGCCGCGCACGTTGAGTTTGTCCGACCAGGGTGAAACGTCCAGAATGGCTTGCTCGCCTGCGAGCCTCGGCGTGACGGCAATGCCCGTTGTCGTATCGATAAAGTGCGTGGTCGTGGATATGGAAGGGCCATAGCCCGAATCATAAATTTGTACGCTTTCCACCGGATACGCATTGCCGGCCTGAATGTAAGCCGTATTGCCTTCCAGAGTGCGGATGGTCTGCGTGCTTTCGTTGGCGTACTGGTCCTGGGTTTGAGCATAACGACCCTGTACGCGGGCGCGGGCTCCTGATAAATCATCGATCGACGCATTGATTCTGATTCTGGCCGCTGCATTGAGTTCTTCGGCAGTCAAGTGCCGGCTCTGAATGACTGTAATGACCAGATTGTTCAGGCGGGTGTCCAGTTCACTGATGAGCGCTTTGATTTCAGTCAATCGTTCCGGCGTGGTTTTGATTATCAGGTTGGAGCCATTGGCAATTGCATGGTCGGGATAGTCCAACAAGGGCTCAAGCAGGGGCTGTATCTCGGACGCTGGCCGGTTAGCCAGCGGGATCACTTCAATGATGGATGACTCTGCAAAGACGAATTTGCTGAACAGAAGCATGAAGATCAATAGCCGGCGTGTTTTATTCAACGCAGCCTCCGCAGCTGAATGTAAGCTAAGGACAGCCGGAATGGCCGCCCTCTGTTATTGAGGGAGCGAAATGCTTCGATATAATTCCAGATATTGTTCGGCGCTGCGTTGCCAGGAGAAATCTTTCTTCATGGCATTGGTCTGCAGCTTTTTCCAGGTGTCAGGCATGTTGTATAAAATCAGCGCGCGCTTGATCGCTTCCATTAAGGCACCGGGACTGGCGTCGTTGAAGACAATGCCGGTGGCCGTGCCATTGCCGATGGTTTCGGGCAAGGCATCGACAACGCTATCGGCCAGACCGCCGGTTTTGTGAACGACCGGCAACGTGCCGTAGCGCTGGCTGTACATTTGATTCAGGCCGCAGGGCTCAAAACGCGACGGCATCAGGAAAATATCGGCGCCAGCTTCGATAAGATGGGCCAGCGATTCATTATAGCCGATAGTGATCGAGAGCTTGTCCGGATACGAGTGCGCGAAATTTAGCAGTCTTTGTTCAAAAACTTTGTCGCCACTGCCGAGCAGTACAAATTGCAGGGGCATGGCGGCCATTTCAGGAAGACACTCCAGCAGCAGGTCTATGCCTTTTTGCTCGACCAGCCGGCTGATCAGTCCGATGACCGGAACATCCATGCTCGCCGGCAGTGACAGTTTTCTCTGCAAGGCCAACTTGTTAAGCCGTTTATCTTGAAGCGATTCGGCCTGATAGCGCTGCTCAATAAGGGGGTCGGTTGCCGGATTCCATTGTTCGATGTCAATACCGTTAATGATGCCGCTTAGGACATCCTTGCGATAAGTCAGGAGGCCCTCAAGGCCGTAACCTAGCGCCGGCGTTTGAATTTCCTGCGCATAAGTCGGGCTGACCGTGGTGATGCGGTCGGCATAGACCAGGCCGCCTTTGATAAAGGACAGCATGTTATGGAATTCCAGCCCGTAAGGCTGCCATAATTGGCCCGGTAAATTTAATGCGGCGATGCTGCTGCCGGGGAATAGGCCCTGGTAGGCCATATTGTGTATGGTAAACACAGTAACCGGCCGGTCACGCTCCAGCGACAGCAAGGCGGGAACCAGACCGCTCTGCCAGTCATTGCAGTGCACGATATCGGCCTTCCAATCCAGGTAGGTTCGATTCATGGCGATTTCAGCGGCAATGCGGCAAAACAGGGCGAAGCGCTCGGCATTATTGGGCCAGTCGTTGCCCTGCTCATCGTGATAAGGATTGCCGGGATGGTTGAAGAACTCGGGATAATCGACCAGCCAGACGGTAACCGGGCTATCCGGCATGCGCGTTTCAAGAATGTTGACATCGCGGTTATCGACGCGCACGGAGCATAGAAAACGGACATCTCCGTGGGTTTTTATGGACTGATAATTGGGCATGACCAGGCGCACGTCCTGCGACAACTCGGCCAGCGCTTTGGGCAGGCTACCCGAAACATCAGCGAGGCCTCCGGTTTTAATCAAAGGGTGCGCTTCACTGGTGACAAAAAGTATTTTTTTCATAGGTTGTTCTTGCAATCCATTATGGCTTTAAGATGATGGCTCCTAAGGGGGGCAAAGTCAGGCTGATGGAATGAGGCTGGTTCATCCAGGCGACAGGTTCCGAGGTAACCTGGCTATTGCCGACGTTGCTACCGTCGTAATAGGTGGAATCGGAGTTGAAGATTTCCGTGAAGGTGCCGGCCTGCGGCACGCCAATTCGATATTGCTCCCTGACCACCGGTGTAAAGTTAAGAATGATGTACAGATCCTCGTGATCGCTTTTGCGGCGGTAACTGATGATGGATTGCTGCACATCGTGGCAATCGATCCATTCAAAGCCATGATGATCGAAATCATGCGCGTATAGAGCCGGATGATTTTTATAGAGCGTGTTCAAGTCCTTGATCAGCGTTTGCACGCCGCGATGGTGCGCATAATCCAGTACATACCAGTCCAAGGCCCGGTTGAAGCTCCATTCCGTGCCTTGTCCGAATTCACAGCCCATAAACAGCAGCTTCTTGCCCGGATAGGTGTACATATACGTGTATAACAGCCGCAAATTGGCGAAGCGCTGCCATTCGTCGCCGGGCATCTTGTTGACTAAAGAGCCTTTTCCATGCACGACCTCGTCATGCGAGAAGGGCAGGGTAAAGTTTTCGGTAAACGCGTAGAGCATGCCGAAGGTGAGCTGGTCATGATGGTACTTGCGGTGGATAGGTTCCTGGCTCATATAGGCCAGGGTGTCGTGCATCCAGCCCATGTTCCATTTCATGGAGAAACCCAGTCCGCCGGTCCAGGTCGGCCGCGTCACCTGCGGCCAGGACGTGGATTCCTCGGCCATGATGACCGTTCCGGGGTGCTGGTCGTGCGTCACCGTATTCAATTCTTTCAGAAAATCGATCGCTTCCAGATTCTCGTTGCCGCCGTACATGTTCGGAATCCAGTCGCCTGGGCCGCGCGAATAATCCAGATAGAGCATCGAGGCCACGGCATCGACTCTCAGACCGTCGAGATGGAATTCTTCCAGCCAGAAGATGGCGCTGGACAGCAGGAAGTTTTTCACTTCGTTGCGTCCGTAGTTATAGATCAGCGTGCCCCAGTCGCGGTGCTCGCCTTTGCGCGGGTCCTCATGCTCATAAAGCGCGCTGCCGTCGAAGCGGGCCAGGGCAAAGTAATCCTTGGGGAAATGCGCCGGCACCCAGTCCAGGATGACGCCTATGTTATTTTGGTGGCAGGTATCGATGAAATAGCGGAAGTCGTCGGGCGTTCCGTAGCGGCTGGTCGGCGCGAAATAGCCGGTGGTCTGATAGCCCCATGACGCATCCAGGGGGTGCTCGGTAACGGGCAGCAATTCAACGTGGGTAAAACCCATTTCTTTCACATAGTCGACAAGTTGTGCGGCAAGCGCCCGATAGTTGAGGAAGTTGCCCTGGGCATCGCGTTTCCAGGAGCCCAGATGGACTTCATAGATCGACATGGGTTCGTGCAGCCAATCGCGGCTTGTACTGCGCTGGCTCATCCAGTGCTGGTCCTGCCATTGGTAGTGTTTTTCGTCAACGACAATGGATGCCGTTTTCGGCCGGAATTCGAATTGCTGCCCGTAAGGGTCGGTCTTGATCAGGACTTCATTGCTCTGCCTGTTCAATATTTCAAATTTGTATAAAAAGCCGGCTTTCAGGCCCGGTATGAAAAGCTCCCAAATGCCGCTGCTGCCGAGATTCCGCATCGGATGGCAACGGCCGTCCCAGAGATTGAAGTCGCCGATAACGCTGACCCGGCCGGCATTGGGCGCCCAGACGGCGAATAACACGCCATCGATGCCGTCAACGTTATGCAAGTGAGCGCCCAGTTTCTGATAGATGTGCCAGTGGCGGCCTTCTCCGAATAAATGCCGGTCAAATTCCGACAATTGCACTGGAAAGTCGTAAGGATCATAGTTCTCGTGCGGATGGCCGTCCTTATCTATCCAGGAGAGCTTATAATGTCTTGGCAGTTCTTCATTTTCGGCGTTATATTCGAAAAAGTCAGTGCCGGTTATCCGCTGGAACGCAGGGCCGTCATTATCCAGGCGTACCGATTCGGCATAAGGCAGGTAAACTCTGATCCGGATTGACTTGTTTTTTTGATGGCGGCCCAAAACTGAAAAAGGGTCATGATGCCTGGCTTCTATGATTTTAATAGAATCGGAGTCAAGCGTAGGGGTCGACTGCTTTTTCACTTTGAATGCCCTCGGAATAGTAAGATAATGATTTCGTGATAATGAATATAAATATTACCAAAATTAAATAACAGTTGTGAGCCTATTCCACATGGAGATCAAAAATGTCAGCTTCCAGTAATCAGCATCATGATCGTTTTGTCAGTCATTTGACACGTAATACAATTGCTTTAATACTAGCCGGTGGTCGTGGTTCTCGACTGGAGAATATGACGGATTGGCGCGCCAAGCCCGCTGTTCCTTTCGGCGGCAAGTTCAGGATCATCGATTTTCCGCTGTCCAACTGTATCAATTCCGGCATTCGTAAAGTTGGCGTTCTGACTCAATACAAAGCCGATTCCCTGATTCGCCATATTCAGCAGGGATGGGGGTTTTTGCGCGGCGAATTCGGCGAATATGTCGATTTGATGCCGGCCCAGCAAAGGCATGATGAAGGCTCCTGGTACGCAGGGACGGCCGATGCGATTTATCAAAACATCGACATTCTGCGCAGCCGCAGGCCGGAGTTTATTCTCGTGCTGGCCGGCGATCATATCTATAAAATGGATTACGGCCCCATGCTGGCCGATCATGTCGAAAAAAATGCCGATCTGACGATTGGCTGCATAGAGGTTTCGCTGCAGGATGCCACGGCTTTTGGGGTCATGGATGTCGATGCCAACCGGCGCGTCAGGGCATTCGTGGAAAAACCGAAAAATCCGCCGATCATGCCGGGCAGGACCGATTCCGCGCTGGCCTCGATGGGGATTTATATTTTCAACGCCGGGTTTTTGTATGAGCAGTTGATCAAGGACGCCGATACGCCGGGATCGAGCCGTGACTTCGGCAAGGATATCATTCCCTCCGTTATTAACAAATATGTGGTGAATGCCTATCCGTTCCTGGATTTGCAAAGCGGGGAGCAAAGTTACTGGCGCGATGTCGGTACGATAGACGCCTACTGGGCGGCCAATATGGAATTGATCGGCGTTAAGCCGGATTTGAACCTCTATGACAAGACCTGGCCGATCTGGACTTACCAGGTACAGGCGCCGCCGGCCAAATTTGTTTTTGACAATGACAAGCGGCGCGGGATGGCCGTCGATTCAATGGTATCTGGCGGATGCGTGATTTCCGGAGCGACAGTCAGGCATTCCTTGCTGTTTTCTAACGTTAGAGTCAATTCTTATACAACCTTGCAGGACACGATTGTTCTGCCTGAAGTCAATATTGCCCGACATTGCCGTATCACCAAGGCCATTATAGAAAAAGGCTGCGAAGTACCGGAAGGGACCATCATTGGCGAAAACAGGGAGGATGATGAAAAAAGGTTTTATGTCAGCCCCGGCGGGGTCGTGCTGGTGACGCCTGATATGCTGGGGCTTCGGAGGCACTACGTCAGATAAGGGCTGAAGTTCCTAGAAAGGGCTTGGGAAGAAAGGCTTCATGCTATCAAGATGAGGTGGTTTTGATTATGCCGGACAGGAAAGGACAAAGCAGACGAGATGGTTGATAAAAAGAAATTGAAATTGGTATTGTGCTGGCACATGCATCAGCCGGAATACAGAGACTTACAGACAGGCGAATATAAACTGCCCTGGACGTATCTGCATGTGATAAAAGATTACGTTGATATGGCGGCGCACCTGGAAATGGTGCCTCAAGCCAAGGCCGTGGTAAATTTTGCGCCTATCTTGCTGGAGCAGATAGAGGACTATGCCAAGCAGGTCCACAGTTATTTGCATGATGGCATTTCAATTACCGACCCGCTATTGGCGGCGCTGGTCGAGCCGAGCATTCCCGCCGACCCCGAAGCTCGCTTGAAACTGATCAAGGATTGTATGCGGGCCAACCGGGAGCGGCAGATAAATCGTTATCCTGCATTCAAAAAGCTGGTTGAAATGGCCGAATGGCTTGAACACCATTACGAGTCTTTGAATTATGTCAATTCTCAATTTATCAGCGACATCCTGGTCTGGTATCACCTGGCTTGGATGGGGGAGACTGTCAAGTTGGCGGACAGCAGGATAAAGCGCTTAATTGAAAAAGGCGCCGGTTACACCCTGCATGAAAGACTGGAAATCCTGGAAATTATCGGCGAGCTACTGGCCAATGTTATTCTGAGATATAAAGTATTGGCCAGAAAAGGCCAGATTGAGCTGTCGGTAACGCCTTACGCGCATCCGATCATGCCGCTTTTACTGGATTTGAACTCCACGTGTGAGGCCATGCCTCATGCGCCGCTGCCGGAACTGGATGTCTATCCGGGCGGAGAAGAACGGGTCAGATGGCATCTTGAAAAAGGCGTGCAGACTTTTAAACGCTTTTTTGGCTTTAAGCCGAAAGGCTGTTGGCCTTCAGAGGGCAGCATCAGCGAACAGACGTTGAGAATACTGAACGATACCGGTTTTGATTGGGCGGCAAGCGGCGGTTCGGTGGCGCATAACAGTTTAAATTTGATTGAAAACGCGGAAAAGCCAAGCATACATCACCCTTTTAAACTTCAAAATACCGAGATCGCGTGTTTTTTCCGTGATGACGGCTTATCCGACCTGATCGGTTTTGAATATTCCAAATGGCATGCCGATGATGCGGTCAGTGATTTGATTCATCACCTGGAAAATATTGCCAAGCATGAGCCGGATGACACGGTTGTCTCCATCATCATGGATGGCGAGAATGCCTGGGAATATTTCCCTGCTAACGGTTACTATTTTCTTAGCGCTTTATACAAACGACTATCCAGTCATTTGGTTATTGAGTTGACTACTTTTTCAGAATGCCTGAAAAATAAAATGGATGTTAAGCCTTTGTCCAGATTGGCTGCCGGCAGTTGGGTCTATGGCACTTTTTCAACCTGGATAGGCGATTCCGATAAAAATCGGGGATGGGATATGCTTGGCGACGTGAAATGGGCATTCGATAAAGTCATTTCCTCAGGGCGCCTGACTGACGAGCAGGTGCAGAAGGCCGAGCTTCAGCTTGCGGTTTGCGAGGGTTCCGACTGGTTTTGGTGGTTTGGCGATTACAATCCCGGGGAAGCGGTCAGTAACTTTGAAAAACAGTTTCGGCTTAATTTGACTAATTTGTACAGATTGTTGGGCGAGGAGCCGCCGGCTTATCTGGCCATGTCATTTACACAGGGTTCAGGCGCTCCGGCTATGGGCGGCGCAATGCGGCCCGGCATTGAACACATTTAAGAAATACCAAATAGGAGTGACATGTTAAATAAACGCCGTGCCGGCATACTGTTGCATATCTCATCGTTGCCGGGCACTGGCAGTCAAGGGGATCTGGGTCAGGAAGCGTATCATTTTGTAAATTTCCTCGCGGATGCCGGTATCACCGTATGGCAAACGCTGCCTTTAGGCATGAGCCACGCGGATCGTTCGCCTTATCAATGTTTATCGGCGCATGCCGGTAATCCGGCATTCATTAGCATGGATTGGCTGGCGAATAAAGGTTGGCTGCATTTATCCAGTCAAATCTATCAGAATGCTTCGAATTCCGATAAGGACTACTTGATGGCATTGGCTTTTCAAGGGTTTCTGGAACGTGCCGAGCCGCGGGATAAAGAGCGGTTTGCAGATTTCTGCGAGACCCAGGCATTTTGGCTCGATGATTTCGCCGTGTTTATCGCGCTCAGGAATGAGTTTAATCAACTTTGCTGGAATCAGTGGCCTGAGCACTTAAAAGAAAGAGATATAAATGCGATTAAGGAAGCTCGCCGCCGCTTAAATGCGGAAATCGAGAAAATCAAATTCGAACAATATGTCTTTTTCAGGCAATGGCTGGAATTAAAGGCTTATGCCAGGCAGCGCGGAGTGCTATTGTTCGGCGATATTCCTATTTTCGTGGCTTACGATAGCGCTGACGTGTGGGCTAATCGCCAGGTCTTCAAGCTTGACGAGTCCGGTCAAATGCTTGTGGTGACAGGCGTGCCGCCCGATTATTTTTCCGCCAAGGGTCAGCGCTGGGGAAATCCCCATTATGATTGGGATTATCTGAAGGGCACCGGATTCCACTGGTGGGTTGAGCGTATGCATACGCAGCTCGAGCTGTTCGATATTCTTCGTATAGATCATTTTCGAGGGCTCGAGGCAGCCTGGGAAATACCGGCCGAGGAAGAGACGGCGATTCATGGCCGATGGGTCAAGGCTCCTGGAAAAGACCTGCTGAACGCCATAAAAGCCGAACATGGATCGATTCCGTTGGTTGCCGAGGATTTAGGCATTATCACCCCTGAGGTCGTGGAACTGCGGGACGAATTTGAGCTGCCGGGGATGAAGATCCTACAGTTTGCTTTCGGCAGCGGACCTGATAATCCGTATTTGCCGAATAATTACGAGAAGAACTGTGTGGTTTATACCGGTACTCACGATAATGATACGACTTTAGGCTGGACGCAAGCGTTGAGTGATGAGGAAAAAAGATTCGCCTACGAATACCTTGGCAACCCATCAATGCCTTTGCACTGCGCTCTGATACATGCCGCGCTGGCATCGGTTGCCAATCTGGCGATCATTCCCATGCAGGATATTCTGGAACTGGATTCCAGTCATCGGATGAATGTTCCGGGGACAATCGAAGGCAATTGGCAATGGCGCTTTCAATGGGATCAATTGTCGCATGGGCGGGCTACCAGACTGGCCCATCTCATCAAATTGTTCAATCGCAATTAAGACAAGGCGACCTTGATAGGTCGCCTTTAGCATCAAGACTATTTAGTCATCGTCTTCTCGCTTCACCTGTTTCGGTATCGGCAATAAGGGAACGTTATAGCTTTTAATGATTGCCTGAATCTGGTCCGCTTTGGCGGCGATCAGTTTATTGAGCGTTTCCTGTCTGGCCTTATCCCCATAGCGCACGCCCATCGCCATCGAGAAATCGAATTTCATGCCGGGGGCCGATTGCATCGGAATCATCGTATAACTGTTCTTCGGGCTTTGTGAGATGACATAGCCGGCCATCGGTCCCCAAAGAATAACCATGTCGATCTTTTTCGCATTCATATCTTTGAGTATCTGCATGGCCACGTTATTTTCCGCATCGCCCGACATGGATTGATAAGGAATGCCCCGGTCAAGCAGGCCGTTTTGTTGCAGCCAGGCTGTTCCAGGGCCGCGGTCAAACATGGCAATCCGCAGTTTTTCCTCACGTTCCGGCGACAAATCGGCCAACTGCGAGGCATCCTTTATGTCATCCCATCCGCGGCCCTTGGCAATCAACAGCACATAAGTCGAATGGTAGTAGGGCGCTGTCGTTAACGTGAGGTCATAGTCGGCAGGAACGCCCATGATGACATCGCACTTAAACTCTTTACCGTCTACATCGTTTTCTTTTAATGGCGCGTTCAAGGTATTGCGCACAAAGCCGATGCGTTGAGGAAGCCATGTGTATTCAAGCGTCTGCCCGAGTTCCTTGGCGAACAGTTCGGCGATTTTATTTTCAAAGCCGTCCTGATCTTTAGTCGAATAAGGCGGGTTCAATGGATCCGCGCAGACTTTGAATTTTTCTTCCGCCGCAGCCGAAAGCGTCACTGCGGTTAGAAATAACCCGGCAAGTACTTTATTAATCTGATGCGAAGCCCACATTAAGTTCTCCTTGTGTAAATTGAACAATAAAAACCCTTAGTTTACTGTATAACGATTTGTTATTTAAATAGAAAATTAGTTCAATGCAGTGTTGGCCTAGTCAGGCAGAATCGTATCCGGCTTAATGTTAAGTTCGGCGAAGATTTTCATTAACAGTTTTTTTTCTTCATCAATAATTCTGTGCCTTAATCCATAAGGATATTGGGTCGTGCAGGCTGCGGCAATATCCAGGCAGTATTCAAAAATTGTTGATTGTCTATGCGTGGGTACTGCCTTAGAGACAATTGATCTCAGTTCTTTTAGCAAACGGGCTGAAGGCCGATTATGGGCAAAGCGATCAAGAAAAGCATTGGCATCTTCAATGCTGACGACACTAATGCCTGCTATGCGGTCCAAAAGAGCAATATGTTCGATAAGAAAGTTATAGAGAATTCTTAACTCTCCTGGCTGGTTTTCGCCATCAGCCCATATGATTTCAATTAATGGAATCAAGTCCAGAAAATAAAAATCGACAGGGCGCAGGTTAAATTCAGCCATTAACTGATCGAATGCATGTTGCGGCGACATAGAATTTCTTATGAGAAGATAGAAAAATCTAACTATAGCTTAGGTTTATATTATGTCCAGTTCAGGAGACCGGTCGGCAAAAAAAAGCCCTGGCCGATTACCGGTCAGGGCTTTTTTAGGATCGATCTAAAAATCAGATCGATTTATTAATCAGGTAATGCAAATACAGTTAATGTACCACCTAATTTAGTGAAAGAGCTCAAGCTTCTGTATGCGCCAACAGCACCTAAACCTTCAGAGTTTGAACCTTCTTCACCGGTGTCAAGACCTGCTGCGATACCGATACCAGCCCAGCCGCCGATGCCTGAGAGAACGCCAACGTATTGTTTGCCGTTGTATTCCCAGGTATTAACGTTGCCGATGATGCCGGAAGGTGTTTTGAATCTGTACAATTCTTTACCGGTTTTAGCATCGACTGCTTTCAGGTAGCCTTCCAGAGTACCGTAGAATACAACGCCACCAGCTGTGGCAACAGAGCCTGACCATACAGAGAATTGCTCTTTGTTGGACCAGGCGATTTTACCGGTTTTAGCGTCATACGCTGTAAACTGACCCAGGTTGTTTGAACCGTCAGGCTTGCCTGTCAGAACGTCCGCGCCGGCTGGCTGCATGGTCAAAGTAGCGCCTACATAAGGCTGGCCGGCTGTATATGAAACTTCGAACGGCTCGTAGTTCATGCACAAGTGGTTGCCAGAGATGTAGAACAGGCCGGTGTCAGGAGAGTAAGACACAGGTTGTTGGTTTTTGCTGCCCAGTGCAGCAGGGCAAACGCCTTCAGTGTTTACGTCTTCACCGTTTTGTTCGGTAGAGTATTTGGAAACAACTTGAGGACGGCCGGTTTTCATGTCAACGTGGGTGGCCCAGTTGACGGATTTGTCGAATTTCTCGGCAACCAGCAATTCACCGGTTTCACGATCTAAAGTGTAGCCAAAACCGTTACGGTCGAAATGCACGATGGTTTTGTGCATTTTGCCTTTGACTTCCTGATCAACCAGAACGGTTTCGTTGATACCGTCGAAATCCCACTCATCGTGAGGAGTCATTTGGTAAACCCATTTAACTTCCCCGGTATCAGCATCACGAGCCCATAAAGACATGGACCATTTGTTGTCGCCAGGACGCTGTACAGGGTTCCATGTTGATGGGTTGCCTGATCCGTAATATACCAGATTCAATTTAGGGTCATAGCTGTACCAGCCCCAGGTTGTACCGCCGCCGATTTTCCATTGGTCGCCTTCCCAAGTGCCTGTGCTTGAGTTTTCGCCAACAGGAGTGACTTTGCCGTCTTTCCAGGTCGTTGTCTTTTTAGGATCAATCAGCGTATCGCCGTCTGGACCCATGCTGTAGCCTTTCCAGACCAGTTCGCCGGTTCTGATGTCATAAGCGGCCAGGAAGCCACGAACACCGAACTCACCGCCGGAAATACCGGTCAGTACTTTATCTTTAACAACTAATGGAGCTTGAGTGTTGGTCATACCCAGCTTAGGGTCGCCGTTTTGTACGCTCCATACGCGTTTACCGGTTTTAGCATCCAAAGCTGTCAAAACGGTATCGGATTGTTGCAGGAAGATTTTGCCATCGCCGTAAGCTAAACCGCGGTTAACAGTGTCGCAACACATAACCGGGATAGTAACGTCAGCGTCTTGTGTAGGTGTGAACTCCCAGATTACGGATTGAGTTTTTTGGTCAATCGCGTAGACAGTGTTGGGGAATGGAGTATGGATGTAAAGAACATCGTTAACTACCAGCGGGCCGCCTTCATGACCACGTAATACACCTGTAGAGAAAGACCATGCAGGTTGCAGATTCTTAACGTTGTTAACGTTGATCTGATCCAATTTGCTGTAACGAGTACCTGCGTAATTGCCACCCCACGTAGCCCAGTTAGCCGGGTTTTGAGTCAATTTCTCGACTTCGCTGTTAGCAGTTGAAACCGCTGGCGCAGCTAATATAGCAGCAACACTTGAAGCAAGCAGCCAACTTTTTAAAGGCTTCTTCATAATATATTTCTCCTGGTATTCTGTTAATTAGACAGAATACTGATTTATGTTTTTTAAGACTAATATTAGTTTTAAAGCATTAGGGTGACTTTTCTATTTCTTTAAAAGGAATTTTTCCTGGTCACACCAGACGCTTAAATTTAATGATTTTGCCCCAAAAGTCAACTTTTAAGGTGGGTATAAGGTCTTTCTTGTCATAAGGTCTCTGAGAGTGGCTGATGTTTATCTTTTCAAAATAAATCGCATACTCTGCACAATTGCCTGAAATTCTAATGATTATTTTGAGCTTGCCGGCATTGCGATGTGGAGCAAATTTATGTCAGGCTGTAAATTGTTTATGTCATTTGCTCATAATGATGGGCTTGAGCCTAACAGTGCTACATCTGTCCATTTAACATTTTAAAGTTTAGTACCTGATTCAGGTTACGATGAGTCTTGTCATGTCGGAACAGATGCTTAATTTGGATTTCGGCGCAGGGGGCAATGTAAACGACTGGCGGATCAAATGGCTTCCATGCGGTAACCATCGCGATTCCAGCACAAAACTTCGGCCGCATCCTTTCTCCAGGCGGAAAGCACAAAGCGTTGGGCAAGTAGGCCGTTTATCTTAAAGTCATGAATGCCGGGGCGGTGAGTGTGTCCATGAATCAGGCGCAAGCTGTTGTGTGCCCGCATGACAGCCACTACCGTGTTTTGGTTGACGTCCATGATTTCCTGCGCTTTTTTGCGTTTATGAAAGTGGCTGCGAAAGCGGTACCAGCGCGCCATCAATAAGCGCAGGAGCAATGGTTTCGATAAGACATGTTGTTTCCATTCCGGCGTATGGGATTTTGCTCTAAAAGCCTGATAGGGCAGGTCGTCGGTGCAGAGTAAATCACCGTGCGTGAGCAGAGTGGGGATGCCATAAAGATCGATGACCACATAATCATCGATCAAGGTTACACCGGTCTCTTGACAGAACTTGTCGCCCAGCAGGAAATCACGGTTGCCTTGCTGTAAATAAACTTTTGTGCCCGAATCGGTCAATTGCTTCAGTTGTTTCCGAATCTTGTTGCCGGGCGGAGTAGGGTCGTCATCGCCTATCCAGGCGTCGAAAAGGTCACCGAGAATATAAATTGCCTCGGCCTTGGAGGCTCGTTTTTCAAGAAAGGCGAGAAAACGGCGCGTGATTTCAGGTTTATCCAGAGAGATATGCAGGTCTGAAATGAATAGGATGTCTTTATTCATGAAGAAATCGTGCAAAAAGCCCAGGACAAAATCAGGTTCTGCCTTGGGCTTTCAGTCATTCGTCTTTTTATCTTGATGATTATTTGATGACTTCGGCTTTTTCAATCACGATGTCGGTTTTAGGCACGTCCTGATGCGGGCCGCGGTTGCCTGTTGGTTGTTTGGCCATGGCGTCGACTACATCCATGCCTTCGATCACTTCGCCAAAAACGGCATAACCCCAGCCATTAGGAGTCGGACTAGTGTAGTTCAGGAATGAGTTGTCTTTGTAATTAATAAAAAACTGGGCCGTTGCAGAGTTAGGATCCGGGGTGCGAGCCATGGCGATAGTGCCGCGATTGTTGGACAAGCCATTGTCGGCTTCGTTTTTGATTGAAGCATGTGTGGTTTTCTGGTTGAAGCTGGTATCGAAACCGCCGCCTTGTGCCATAAAACCTGGAATGACGCGATGGAAAATAGTGCCGTTGTAAAAGCCTTCGTTAACGTAGGTCAGAAAATTTGCCGATGAAACAGGCGCTTTTTCAGGATTCAGCTGAATAACGATTTCGCCGAGTGTCGTGGTCAATTTAACTTTGGTTTGTGTGTCAGACATTTTGTTTTCCGTTGCAAAAGAAAGTGTTGTTAGAGACAGCATCATGAAAAGAATGAAGAGGCGCATGGGATTTCCTTATGAGTGATGCAAATATCAGATTCTATGTGTTTTTCTCTTGAAAGAGAAGTATGTGCTTGGTAAATTGTGCGGTTCTGTTTATAAATCTACATAATTTCATCTGGCAATCTGTCTTAATGGAGGTCGATTACGGCCGCTTGGACAGATCTTTTAACGATATGACATGGTAACTATAACTCAATGTTAAAAATATATAACACCCTGACTCGAAAGAAAGAATTGTTTCAGCCGCGCGAAGCTGGCAAAGTCGGCATGTATGTTTGCGGCATGACAGTTTATGACTATTGTCATATCGGCCATGCCCGCGTCATGGTTGTGTTTGATATGGTTGCGCGTTATTTTCGTTATTTGGGTTATGACTTGACCTATGTGCGCAATATCACCGACATCGACGACAAAATTATTCAGCGAGCCAATGAAAACGGCGAGGAATTCGGCAAACTGACGGAGCGGTTCATCGATGCCATGCATGAAGACGAACGCGCGCTTTCAGTGCTGTCGCCCGATATCGAGCCCAGAGCGACACAGTCCGTTGCTCAGATTATTGCCATGATTGAGTCTTTGGTGTCTAAAGGGCTGGCTTATATCGGCAGTAACGGCGATGTGTTCTATTCAGTAGACAAATTCAAAAACTATGGCCAATTGTCGGGCAAGAACCTGGACGAATTGCAGGCTGGCGAGCGCGTCGACGTGGATCTGGCCAAGCGGAACCCGATGGATTTCGTGTTATGGAAAATGGCCAAGCCGAATGAACCGGCCTGGGAGTCGCCCTGGGGGGCGGGCCGTCCCGGCTGGCATATCGAATGTTCGGCCATGTCGACCTGCTGCCTGGGAAATCATTTCGACATTCATGGCGGCGGCATGGATCTGCAGTTTCCTCATCATGAGAATGAAATTGCCCAGTCGGAAGGCGCGACTGGCGAGAAGTTCGTTAATTTATGGATGCACAACGGCTTTGTACGCGTCAATGAAGAGAAAATGTCTAAATCGCTGGGCAATTTCTTCACTGTCCGGGAAGTGCTGCAACGCTATCGGCCTGAAATTATACGTTTCTTTATTCTTTCCAGCCATTACCGCAGCCCGCTGAATTATTCCGATGAGCATCTGAATGAGGCTGGAACGGCTTTGACGCGGCTTTATACGGCCCTGCGTGGCGTCGAAGTGGCGGAAGCCACAGTGGAAGGTGATTACAAGGCACGGTTTGAGCAAGCCATGGACGATGATTTTAATACGCCTGTCGCGTTATCAGTATTATTCGATCTGGCCAGAGAACTGAACAAGGTCAAGGAAAACGATCGGGAAAAAGCGGTGCAATTGGCGGCTACACTAAAATATTTAAGCGGTCTGCTAGGCATACTGCAAGATGATCCCGATACTTTTCTTAAAGGTGGGGCAATAGCCGGCTCAGGCGCAGTGACCTTATCGGATGAACAGATTGAGCAGCAAATCCAGGCGCGCCTTGAGGCTAAAAAAAATAAAGACTGGTCAACCGCCGACCGTATACGCAATGAATTAAAAGAGCAGGGCATTATTCTGGAAGATGTGCCGGGCGGCACAAATTGGCGCCGAGAATAACATTGCCATAAGCATTAAAGATCACTCACGGGCAAAGCCCAAATATTATCCTGGGACAAACAAGTTTGTTCCGGGAAATAGAGTTAACGAGTTAAAGTTAAGGATAGTAATGAGCGAAATAAAAGATAAATCAGTCCAGGCATTCCTTGATGAATTGGCCAGCAAAGCGCCTACGCCCGGGGGTGGCAGCGCCGCCGCTGTGATGGGGGCGCAATCGGCTGCGTTAACCAGCATGGTGTGCAATCTGACTATCGGCAAGCCTAAATACGCCGAGGTCGAGGCTGAAATGCAGGCGTTGCTGGAAAAATCGGAAGTATTGCGGGAAAAACTGATCGGTATGATTAAAGCCGATGTGGATGTCTTTGATCGCTTAATGGCTACCTACGGTTTGCCGAAGGAAACGGAAGAGGAAAAAACGGCACGTAGTGCGGCCATTCAGTCCGTATTGAAAGAAGCGACAGAGGTGCCTCTGGCTTGCGCCCGCGCCTGTGCGGAAGCGATTGAATTAAGCCGTATCGCCGCGGATAAGGGTAATCTGGGTGTGATCAGTGATGCCGGCGTGGCTGTGATGGCCGGTTACGGCGCCTTAAAAAGCGCTGCGCTAAACGTCTATATCAACGCCGGCAGTCTTAAAGACAGAGACTTTGCCGAGGCAAAGCTGGCGGAACTGGAACAGATCATGAAGGGGGCCGATGTGGCTGCTGAAGAGATTTATCAGCTTGTTAAAGCCAAATTGTAAGCATCAGATTCGGCCGCCATGCAGGCAGCCGCATGTGCCTTAAATGTGATGCCGAAGTTTTTTAATTTCAACGGTTTACATTTTATTTAGAAAATAACTATAAAAATAATCAAAAAAGAGTTGACGAGATAGGGAAGCTCCCTTATCATAGTCAGCTCTTCAAGGGTGGTTGAGAAGTTTAGCAAGCCATTAATAAAGAAGGTCGTCGGGGTATAGCGCAGTTTGGTAGCGCGCCTGCTTTGGGAGCAGGATGTCGGGGGTTCGAATCCCTCTACCCCGACCAATTTGCGCTTGTAGCTCAACCGGATAGAGCACCGGCCTTCTAAGCCGGGGGTCGCAGGTTCGAGTCCTGCCAAGCGCGCCATTTCTTGAGAAGTCCATATTATGGTGAGCGTAGCTCAGTTGGTAGAGCCCCGGATTGTGATTCCGGTTGTCGTGGGTTCGAGCCCCATCGTTCACCCCATATTTCATTAGCTACCGCCGCTTTTGATTGTCCCGTTGCCACTTCATTTTTCCGCACTATCAGCGTTCATGCTGGTTATCCAGTTAAAGCCAAGCGTAGTCGGTTATTTCCATAATCAATCCGTGTTCATAGCCTAAGTATCCTGACCGCTTCAACCAGTCGGGATGAGTTTAAACATGACTGCTGATCCAGCGTTCAATATCCACGGCACTCATAGCGCCTGATTGACGGGCGATCTCACGGCCGGCTTTAAATATGATCATCGTAGGAATGCTGCGAATGTTGAACTGAGCGGCAATGTTCTGTTCCTGTTCAGTATTAAGCTTGGCCAGGCGTACCCGAGGTTCAAGTTTTGCCGCCGCCTGGGCGAAAGCCGGAGCCATCATCTTGCAGGGTCCGCACCAGGGCGCCCAGAAATCGACAACGACAGCAACATCATTGCTCGAAATATGGCGCTGGAAATGATTACTGTTTAACTCCAGCGGCTGTCCCGTAAACAGTGTTTGTTTACATTTTCCGCAATGGGGGTGGTGCTCCAGGCGGTCGGACGGAATTCGGTTTATGGTATGGCAGGAAGGGCAAACTATATGCATGGAACTCATATTGAGGATCTTCTTTTAAAGTTTAGACAAGCCTGATATAAGGTCATGAAGTCTAAAAATCAATGCATCCTTAATCTGATGTTTTTGATTTAACAGGACGTACGCTTCCATCGTCCATATCGATAATATAAGCACGGCCGAAACCGATCACATATCGTCCTCTTTCAGGGATTAAGGCAAACAAATGAAAGTCGGATAATGAACGCAGCAAGCTGATGACTTTGCCGAATTTGGTGCTCAGAGCTTGCAGTTGAAGAGCGTAAACTTCATCATCATGGGTTATTTCCTTGACCTTGCATTCAAATACAGCCCTCTCCCGCGCAAATAGATTATGAGATTCGGATTCCGGACGGATAAACATCACAGATGCCTGCGGATTGTGCAGTAAATTGGCCGTGTGGCTGGCCAGTTCACTGACAAAGACATAAAAGCTTCCTGCCTGATCTTGTACAAAAGGCGCGTAACTAATGTCGGGCATCCCGTTCGCTGTCGCGGTCGATAGCAATAATGTTTGCTGAGACGCAATCAGTTTATGACAATCGATGGCTATGTCCTCGAGATTTTCAGTTTCGTTCATTTTAGGTATGCTCTTTGTTGTATTCGTCATTGTGGATTATTCCTCCTCGCATTCAATTTTTACGTTTTTTTGAACGGTTTCTCGAATCAGGCCTGTCTGGCCGCAAAATTTCGCTCGATGTTAAGTTGTATTCTCGTTGTCGCAGGTATCTATTGTTTATTATTGAACGAGTCCGGTTGGCGCGCGAATATCAACCTGTATGAGATGGAGGCAATCGTGAGTATTTTCCTATTGGAACTTTATCAACAGCATCGGTTTCAAAAATAAGCGAAACTTCAGATTTTTTGATTGTTAAAAGCGCGTTCAAAACAGCTTGTCTTAATTGGTATTGTCAGTAATGCTGACAATAAGCACCGGCAGTTTTTCTATTGGTCGGCTTGACTGGCAAACCGGATTAGACAGGCTTGCAAACTCAATGGTTACTGATGTTACGCAAAAAGTGCAGGCATACTGTGTTTTCGGCACAAAATGCAGTTATTCGATGAGTTTAAAATTAAATACAGGGTGTCTGCGTAACATCAGTGAGTCAGCCAAAAGCGTGTTTTTTAGTCCGGCCATTAGCGCTTGATTAAAAAAAGAACGCTAATCCGCATCGCGCTTCAAACTGGCCAGGTCGATAACGAAACGGTATTTCACATCGCTTTTCAGCATGCGTTCATACGCTTCATTGATCTGCTGGATCGGAATGATTTCAACGTCGGCCGCAATTTGGTGCTGGGCGCAGAAATCGAGCATTTCCTGCGTTTCCTTCAAGCCGCCGATAAGAGAGCCTGCAATGCTGCGGCGCTTGAAGATCAGGTTGCCAACGGCAGGAGAGGGATGGGCATGATCGGGCACGCCCACCAGGCATAAAGTGCCGTCCCGCTTGAGCAATGACGTATAAGCGTCCAGATCGTGCGAGGCGGCCACCGTATCCAGGATGAAATCAAAGCTGGCTCGATATTTGTCCATTTCGTCGGAATTTTTCGACACGACCACTTCGTGCGCGCCCAAGCGCTTGCCGTCTTCTATTTTATTGGCCGAGGTCGTGAACAGCACGACATGAGCGCCAAAAGCGCGCGCGAATTTTACCGCCATATGGCCAAGGCCGCCCAAGCCAACAATGCCGACTTTGCTGCCCGGCCCTACCTGCCAGTGCCGCAAAGGAGAGTAAGTGGTAATGCCCTCGCATAACAAGGGCGCGGCCTAATGCCCGCGCATAACAAGGGCGCGGCCGCGGCCGGATCGAGGCTGTCCGAGATATGCAGCACAAAGCGATGATCGACAACGATCTGACTGGAATAGCCGCCATAAGTCATGCGGCCGGTATGCGGATCCGGGCTGTTGTAGGTAAAAGTGGCCGCATCGCAGAATTGTTCCTGATGGTCGCGGCAATCGGGGCAGGTGCCGCATGAGTCGACCAGGCAGCCGACACCCACCCATTCACCGGTTTTGAAATCCGTTACGGCATTGCCGACAGCGGTCACTTTGCCAATGATTTCATGGCCCGGCACGATCGGAAATACCGAACCGCCCCACTCATTGCGTACTTGATGAAGATCGGAATGACAAACGCCGCAGAATAAAATCTCGATCTGGACATCGGTCGGTTTCGGATCGCGCCGCTCAAAGCGGAACGGCACGAGGGGAGAATGGTGATCATGGGCGGCATAGCCGATAGTTTCTTGCATAGAATGTTCCTGTTTAAAGATTGATCAGTCAGTACCCAGTGACTACTGCTCATGCATTTTTAATTCAAAGCCAATCCAGAGCGCTGAAACCGTTCAGACTCTTGAAGCCATCGAGCGCTTTTCAAGACGACTATATGCGCTCATTATCGGATTCGGATATGATAGCGCAATCATCCATTTACAAGTCGTTCTCGTTAATAACCTTTAATCGTTTCCGTCATAAAAGCCATTGAAAAATTCCGCTGGATCAGACAATCTGTATTTTTTCATCCGGCTTGCCTTGCCGCTAGCGCTTGTCTTGCTTGCCGGTTGCGCCCATGAGACTAAGGTCAGTCCCGCAAGGCCTGTGCAATCCCAACTGCCGCCGGCCGTCGATTACGCCCTGAGCCTGCGAGGCGCGCTCTATCGCTACGGCAAGTCCTCGCCGCGGGAAGGTTTCGATTGCAGCGGTTTTATCAAGCACGTCTATGAACGGCAAGGCATTACTTTACCACGCACGACACGCGAAATGGCCCAGTCTCTGCCGCCGATCTCGATACATGACCTCAGCTCCGGCGATCTGGTTTTTTTCAATATCAATGGCCGTCCTTTTTCCCATGTGGGTTTATACATCAGCAATAATGACTTCATCCATGCGCCCAGCCGGCATACCGGCAAGGTTTTGGTATCGAGCCTGAATAATCGATACTGGCGCGAGCACCTGATCGGCGCGCGCCGGCCCATGCCCGCACAGTGGCGCTGACTAAAATTTTTTATCTTGAGAAAAATCCTTCGTGCAAGCGGTTCAAATTCCGAAGAAACCCTATCAACAGCTTTACTTCCAAGTGCTGGCGGCCATCGCTCTGGCCGTTTTGCTCGGTCACTTCCATCCTGAAACCGCCATCGCCATGAAACCGCTAGGCGACGGTTTCATCAAGCTGATCAAGATGATCATCACGCCAATCATTTTCTGTACCGTCGTTTCCGGTATCGCCGGCATGCGCGATATGAACAAGGTCGGGCGCGTCGGCGTCAAGGCGTTGGTCTATTTTGAGGTTGTCAGCTCATTGGCGCTGGCCATCGGGCTGATCGTGGTCCATGCCATCAAGCCCGGCGCGGGCATGAATATCGATGTCAGTACACTGGACACCAAGAGTCTTGCTGCCTATACCACGGCGGCGAAATCACAGAGCGCCGTGGATTTTCTGCTCAATATCATTCCCACCAGCGTTGTCGATGCCTTCGCCAAAGGCGATATCCTGCAGGTGCTGTTGTTCGCGTTGCTGTTCGGTTTCTCGCTGGCCGCTATGGGGAAACTCGGCGAAGACGTCACGCAATTCATCGACAAGATCTCGCAGGTGCTATTCGGCATCGTGGCGACCGTCATGAAGCTGGCGCCGATCGGCGCTTTCGGCGCCATGGCCTTTACGATCGGCAAATACGGCATCGCATCGCTCGCGCCTTTGGCGAAACTGATGGGCAGCTTTTATCTGACCTGCCTGCTGTTTATTTTCGTCGTGCTGGGATTGATCGCACGATTGACGGGCTTCAGCATCCTGAAATTCATACGCTACATCAAGGAGGAATTGCTGATTGTGCTGGGCACGTCTTCTTCGGAATCGGTACTGCCGCGCATCATGCTGAAAATGGAGAAGCTGGGCTGTTCGAAATCCGTTGTGGGTCTGGTGATTCCGGCCGGGTATTCGTTCAATCTGGACGGCACGTCGATTTACCTGACCATGGCCGCGCTCTTTGTTGCGCAGGCCACCAACACGCCGCTGACGCTGGCGCAGGAATTGACGGTACTCGGCGTTCTGCTGCTGACTTCGAAAGGCGCCTCGGGCGTGACCGGCAGCGGCTTTATCACCCTGGCCGCGACGCTGTCGGCCATCCCGGCCATTCCCCTGGCGGGATTGGCGCTGATTCTCGGCATAGACCGCTTTATGTCCGAGGCTCGCGCGCTGACCAATCTGATCGGCAACGGCGTTGCGACCGTGGTCGCCGCCAAATGGGAGAATGAGCTGGACGAGAGACGGCTTGAAGCGGCACTTAACGGTATGGAAGAAGCGGTCGAACTGCAGGACTCTTGAATAAGCCCAATCCATACAATAGCTGAAACTTTTACCGCTTCCCAGTGTTGTGGCAAGCTTGGCGCCTAATTCCGATAAACCCGGTAAATACTGCCGGTAAAGTCATCAGAGATATAAATGTCACCGTCCGGTCCCTCGGCCACATCGACAGGCCGGCCTATGACATCGCCTTTTTGCTCAAAACCGGTGACAAAGTCGCGTTCCGCAATGGCGCCATTGGGCTCGAAATGCAGCGATACGACCTTATAGCCGATCTTCTCATTGCGGTTCCAGGATCCATGCAGAGCCACTAACGCTGAATTTTTGAATTCGGGCGGCAAGTTTTTACCGTGGAGAAAAGTGATGCCAAGAGGCGCGGTATGGGCAGCGAATTCATGGACCGGAGCCTGGCTGTTGCGTATTTTTTCCTCACTGCCGGCGCCAAAGTCGGGATCAGGGACTTTATTGCCATTGGCGTAAGGCCAGCCGTAAAACTGGCCTTGCTTGATCCGGTTAAGCTCTTCAGGCGGTAAATTATCGCCCAGGAAATCCCGGCCGTTATCGACGCCGAACAGTTCATGAGTGACCGGATGCCAGTCAAAGCCGACCGTATTGCGCAGTCCCGTCGCGAATAGTTCCTCCTGTCCGCCGTTCGGATCAAAGCGCAGCATGGCTGCCCGTTTCGGATTTTTTTCCACGCAGACATTGCAGCTCGATCCGACCGAGACATACATCAGGCCATCCGGCCCGAAGCGTACTGTGCGGCTCCAGTGAATATAACCGCCCGGAAGGTCGGTGACGACATGCTCGTATTCGCCTTGCGTCTTGCGCGTTTGGGCATCGAAGCGTATGCGCCCGACCGCATCGGTTTCGGCAATGTATAAGCGGCCTTGATAAAAATCCAGGCCGTGCGGCCGGTTCAAGCCAGTCAGCAGATCGCTTCTGCCGTCCGGTGCGCCGTCATGATTGGCATCCCGCTCAAGCAACACGATCCGGCCCTCGGCAGGCAAGCTTACCAGCAAGTCGCCGGCTTCGGTAAAACGCAGCATGCGGGCGCCGGGTAAACCTTTTGCATAGATCGAAATGGAAAAGCCCGATGGCAGGGCTATGCGTGCGCTCAACAGTTCTTCGGCTGGCGGATTTTTTTTCAGCAAAGGCGCATTAATGCCGAGCCAACGGGAAACCAGGAACCCTAGAATGGCGCCTATGATAATGACACGCGCCAGTGTCCAAAGAAATTTACGCATGAGAATACCATTCAATTATCGAATTTTTTTTGAGAACATGCTAAGTCAGCATTTTTGTCATTTGAACGGGCACCAAAGAGGAAGTTTCTTTTCAAACAGCTAAGACGTTCATCAATTTTCTATTGGAGACTGCTATGGCTGAAACCGGAATCGATAATGACGCAGTGGTGGCCGTGTTGAATAAAATCCTGGAAACCGAACTGGCCGGTGTGGTTTGTTATTCGCATTACGCGCTGATGATATACGGTTATAACCGTATCCCCATCGTGTCGTGGCTGCGCGGACAGGCAACCGAATCCTTGTCCCATGCCAATGAGGCGGGCGAATTGATTACCAATCTGGGCGGGCATCCGTCCCTCGGCATCGGCCCGTTGCTGGAATCGCACCGTCATGACATCGGCGACATCCTCACGGAATCGCTGGAGCATGAAATGGTGGCTTTATCGGCTTATTATGAATTGCTGGAACTGGTGAAGGACCGCAACGTCATGCTGGAGGAGTATGCAAGGCGCCTGATCGCTCTGGAGGAAACGCATTTGAGCGAAGTGCGCAAAATGCTTAGAAAGCCCGGCCAATAAAGAAGCCTGTATAAATTTCTAGGCCGCGATAAAATAGACAGTCGAAAAGACTAGATGTGAGTTGCCATGAGCTATTACAAATACCACGTATTCTTCTGTACCCACCAGCGCGAGAATGGCACTGCCTGTTGCGCGAACCACGGCGCCCAGATGGTGCGCGACTACGCCAAGGATCAGGTCAAAAAACTGAAACTGCAAGGTCCGGGCAAGTGCCGCATCAATAACGCCGGCTGTATGGACCGCTGCGCTGAAGGCCCGGTGCTGGCTGTTTATCCGGAAGGGGTGTGGTACACCTATCACAATAAAGCCGATATCGATGAGATTATTGAAGAGCATCTGCAGCATGGACGAATCGTTGAACGCCTGAAAATCTAAGCGCACAACGTCAGCCTGAACCTGGCCGGCCTCGTCGGTTCTCCTCGGCGGACTGCGTCGAGCCGCTTGTGCGATATAATGGCCATTCAATACAAAAATCGTTGCTATCGGTTTTAGCAATTACATTAATTTATTTAATCCAGAACCTTGTTGTACGGCGGCAGGGATTATCAGAAGGAGAATTTTGTGGCAAAGGCCAGTGATTTAAAGAAAGGTATGGTTGTTGAAGTAAACGGCATCCCGCATGTAGTGAAACAAGTCGAAGTCAGAAGCCCCTCGTCCCGCGGCGCGACGACGCTGTATAAAGTCCGTTTCAACAATCTCAAGACAGGCCAGAAGCTGGACGAGACTTTAAAGGGGGACGATTTCTTCAAGGATGCCGACTGTGTGCGCGCCAAAGTGCAGTTTTCTTATATCGATGGCGACAACTATATCTTCATGAATATGGAAGATTATACTCAGTACAGCATCAGTGCCGAGGATCTGGAGGGACAGAAGGAATATCTGACCGAGGGCCTCGAAGGCATTGTGGCCTTGCTGATAGATGACGCCTTGCTGGCTATCGAACTGCCCGGTTCCGTCGTGCTCGGGATTGTGGATACGGCGCCCGGCATTAAAGGCGCGACGATGACAGGCCGCACCAAGCCGGCGCGCCTGACCACCGGCCTGGAAGTTCAGGTGCCTGAATACCTGGAAAATGAAGAACTGATCAGAATCAATACGCTGACCGGCAAATTCATGTCACGCGCTTAATACGATCGAAACGGGCAATCGCAAGGTTGCCTTTATGACAAGCCGTTTATGGACAATTTCTTAACCGTACCCCAGGGCGGATTCAAACTGAATCGCTTGCCGCTACGCGCACGCGAGCTGTTGCGCGCCTGGGATGCCGCCGATGAATACCTGCTCAATTACCTGGCCGAGAACGGGCAACCGCCGGCCGGCGCCCGGATTTTGATGCTTAACGACACGTTCGGCGCTCTGGCCGTGGCGTTGAGCCGCTTTCGGCCGCAAGCGATTTCCGATTCCTATCTGTCACAACAGGCGACACGCATGAATCTGGCCGGTAATGGCCTGGCGGAGGAGAGCGTCGGATTGCTGAATAGTCTGGAAGCCCCGGATGGCGTTTTCGATTTGGTTCTGATCAAAGTGCCGAAGACATTGGCTTTACTGGAAGATCAGCTGATACGCCTGCAGCCGCATCTGACCTCGTCGACCCAGGTTATCGTGGGCGGCATGGTAAAGGCATTGCCCGCCTCGGTCTGGAAAATGCTGGAACGCCTGGTCGGGCCGACGACGACGTCTCTAGCGCACAAAAAGGCCCGCCTGATTTTCACGGCGCCTGATCCGGGACGGGCGATGCCGGCCAACCCTTATCCGGTTCGCTATCGGCTTGAGGGCACCGATTATCTGATAACTAATCACGCCAATGTGTTTTCCCGCGACAGTCTCGATATCGGCACGCGTTTTTTTCTGCAGCATTTGCCTGTCAGGCCCGAGGCGCGCGATATCGTCGACCTGGGCTGCGGCAATGGCGTGGTCGGCCTGATGGCGGCCGTGCGCAACCCGCAAGCGACCGTTCACTTTGTCGATGAGTCTTTTATGGCCGTGGCGTCCGCCAGGGAGAATTTCCGCCGCGCTTTGGGGCCAGAGCGGCAGGCGGTATTCCACGTGGGTGATGGATTAACGGATTTTGAGCCGGATTCGGCCGACCTGATCCTCTGCAATCCGCCTTTTCATCAGCAGCACACCGTAGGCGATCAGATCGCCTCGAGCATGTTCAAACACGCACGCAGGATATTGCGCCGAGGCGGCGAGCTATGGGTAATCGGCAATCGCCATCTGGATTATCATGTGGCGCTCAAACGGCTCTTCGGCGCTTGTTCGGTTGTCGCCGCCAATTCGAAATTTGTGATTTTGCGCGCCTGCGTTAGCTAATGGTTGGCAATTTTAGAGCGAAAAAAAACTCCCAATGTCGAAAAGAGCAATGGGAGTATGAGGGGCAAACAGGACAATTAATTGTCGCTATTTGGAGTGTTGTAACCAGAAGATGGTAAAAATGTTAACTGTGCAGTCTGCGATTGAAGAATATGTTGCTAAAAATAGCCGATGCTGCAAACAGAACGGTAGAAACAATGAATTCGCCTGAAATAAAAACAAAAACGCCCGTGATGAACATCAGACCAATTAAAATATCTCTTTGAAGATCAGTCATTTTAAAGACCCGCTAATATGCTGTGGATAGGAAACAATTGAATTGAGGCATACTATACAGTTGCTTCTATTGGTTGACAACATGGGTAATTATTAATTAATAGTTTCTTTTTTTGAAACAATTTCCAGGATTCATTGAATTGATTCGGCATGAATCCAGTCATTAAGGCAAATAAAACCTACATTTCCAGGTAGAAGCCCGAATCAGCTGATACACATCAAGTGCGGAGCGAATTCCGCCGTTCATTGTCCGTCGCCCTTTGCACGGCTACAGTACTCATTTACTCCAATCGGCTTTGCTGTATCGGCGCAACATTAGAATCAATTTATGAATGGATTACTTTCATTGCAGCTCAAAAAGACAGATCAAATCCGGTAAAGTTATTTATTCGATAGGATATTAATGCCAAGCGACTGGCGCTGTTATTCCGGGTTAAAAGGCATTCATGAACGGAGCATCTGGAAGCGAAGAATGCTTGAACGCCTGCTGCGGGAAATATTGTCAAGTTTTATTTCTTGAAATAAATCGGGTATTTACCATAATGCAGGCTGTTAGATAATTAAACCGGTTTTGTTGTAAAAAACCTATGACTACAGGATCGGTTGTTCCCGGTTGCAACCAGACATTCATCAGGCCCAGATCAAGGCATTGTTTTAACACGTCTAGCGTCACTTCTGGCGGGACCACGAAATCGACGATCGTTGGTTTTTCGGGTAGTGCCGATAGTGACGGATAAACCGGGTCGTGTTCTATCATGCTCTTGTTAGGGTTGACCGGAAACAAGCGGAATCCCTTGCCCTTCAGATCCTTGTAAATAATATTGCCGAATTTATCAGGATTATCGGTGGCGCCAACAATGGCGATTGTGGTATCGGGGTGTTTCAGCAGCGAAATCAGGTCCGGCATAAGCTTTCCTAAACAAGGGTTGTGGACAATCGTTGAGTTTATTTGCCATATCAGGCAGACATATGATCTCATATGTGCCTTTTTGTTCTGAATAACAGGAGATCATTGTTTAGTATGGCGAATTTTAAAGCCCATGTATCCATTGCCGCGGCCGCCAGCAGTGCTGCCGCCCTGGTTGCCGTAGACGTACGGCTGATCGATGGCGCCGATGCGCCCTGGCTTATTTTTTTAGGCATAGTCGGCGGCATGCTGCCCGATATTGATGCCAGCAATTCCAAACCGGTCAAACTGTTATTCAACGTATTGGCCTTGCTGGGCGTGTCGGGCGTGTGGATGGCATTTAAGGATAGATATGTTCAACAACAACTGCTGCTGGGTGTTGTGGCTACTTATCTGGGCATACGCTATGGCATGTTTTTCCTGTTTAACAGTTTCACCGAGCACCGCGGCGTGTTCCACTCGATTTTGGCGGCCGTGTTTTTTGCTTGTTTAATGACCTGTATCAGTTATTATTTTCTTGAATGGGATATTCTACACGCCTGGCTGAACGGTTTGTTCATAGCTATCGGCTTTATTGTGCATCTGCTATTGGATGAGTTGTATAGCGTTGATTTATCCAATACGAGGATGAAGAAATCGTTCGGCACGGCGTTGAAATTGTTCAGTTATAAAAGTATTCCGGCCTCTGTGTTAATGACAATTTGCACGATAGCGCTTTACTGGCTGGCGCCGTCACCGGCTCCTTTCCTGAAAGTCTGGCAGGCAGCTCACTGGAACCAGTATTTAACGCAGGCAAAGCTGATTCAATAAAATAAGAAAACCCTTCAGGTTGAATTCCAAGCCTGTTGATATTTAATAAACTATATTTTCTGAATATCAGAAAATAGCGGCTCGGGTTGTGGTTTAATTGTCAGATCCCAACCAAATGCAATAAAATGGCCGCATTTTGGACGTAACTCCGGTATTTTGATTTAAGTTACCGGTAGCGGATCAGCGTTATGTCTGTAGGTAGTTATCGATCCGCTCAAGAGGAATCAGTAAAAATATGTCAACAATCGATGAAATTCAGAGTCAAATTAACCGGCGAAGATTTTTACAGATGTTAGCCTGCGGCTCATTAGTGGCAGGTTTTCCCAGTCTCGCTACGGCTTCAGCTAGAAGGCGTTATCAACCCCCCAGAAACCTCGCTTTTCTAAACACTCACACCGGCGAAAGATTAGCATTAACTTATTTTGAAAAAGGCCGGTACATTTCGGATGCCCTGCAGGAGGTCAATTATCTGCTGAGGGATCACAGAACCGATGATGTATATGACATCGACACAGCGCTGCTGGATCAGCTTTACAATTTGCGGGTCATGCTGGGCATCAACAAACCGTTCCATATTATTTCCGGTTATCGCTCGCCTTATACTAATGCGCTGTTGCATGAGCAAAGTGACGGCGTGGCCGCGAAAAGCCTGCATATGCAAGGCAGGGCCATCGATATTCGCATCGAGGGATTCAGCACCAAGCGGCTGCGCAACGCCGCGGTTGCCATGCAATCCGGCGGCGTCGGCTATTACCGGCGCTCGAACTTCGTGCATCTTGACACGGGCCGGGTCAGAACCTGGTAAATTCGAGTCAAACGTTTTTTATTCAGTGAGGACAGCAGTATCTGTCGTTTTCTTCTGAAGCGGTCTGGACAGCGCCTGAATCAAGGGATTGTCGAGCTTGTATATATCTTCGAAGAACAGCACCTGGTCAGCAGTAGCCATTGCCGTGGTATAGAAAATGATGACCGGGATGGGATTGTCCAGCTGGACGTGTCTGGGATTATCCCGGCGCATGGCGTTGCTGATTCTTTGCCGGTCCCAGCCGTCTTTGGATTTCAGCACGAATTCGGCTAGCGCCTCGGGGTCTTCGACCCGAACGCAACCATGGCTGAAATCCCTTCTTGTGCGCTTGAACAATTTTTGGGTCGGGGTATCGTGCAGGTAAATATTGTAGTCATTCGGAAATATGAACTTCACGCTGCCCAGCGCATTCAGGCGGCCGGGGCGCTGCCTGACTTTCAAGAGACCGCGGCTTAAGAGATTTATCGTCTCGTCGTTAACCGCCATCACGGCTGCATTCGGACCGAAGCCATTGACCAGCTCCATATTCTGGCCGGCAAGATAAGACCAGTTCAGGCGCAGTTTAGGCAGCAGTTCTTCCTTGACGATGCTGCGCGGCACGTTCCAGTAGGGCCTGAACTGAAGATAATGCATGTTGGCCATGAATACAGGCGTCTGCTTGTTTAAGGATTTGCCGACGATCACCTTCATGTTCAAAGGCGGCGCTGTTTCCATGCCGATTGAATCATAAGCCCATAACTGGAAAGCGGGAATATTGACGATAATCAGCGAACCTTCCTTCACCCGGGGCAGCCAGCGAAATCGCTCCATGGACAATTCAATCTGCCGGATTCGATCGGCGAGAGGCATATTGAGAGCGGCGACTGTGCTTTTGCCAATCACGCCGTCACCTCCCAGCCCGTGCCTCAGTTGGAAATTCTTGACGCCTTCGACCAGGGCGGGATCGTAAAGATTGCCGCTTTTCTCATTGGACATTTCTGCCGGCTCAGGCATATCGCCTAAAGCCGTCAACAGCTCATGCAGAAATACCGTTTGCGGATCGCGCTGGCCTGGCCGTAACATCGTAAACGTGAACCGGTGGAAATTATGTGTCCGGGCAAGCTGCCGGTATTTGGATAAGGCCTCTTTCAAATGCCGGTAGGCAGGCAGGACCGGCTCAACCTTGGCGACGAGTTCGGACGGTTTTTTCCGAGCGGCCGCTTCCGCAATCAATCCCGCAAGACTGATCTGTTCCTGGATGATATCGGCGCCTAGCTTTACATTATGGGTCTTGACCTGGCCATAATACAGGTCGGAAAGATAGCGCAGCAGGGCAATATTCAACGCCGCATCGTACAGGGCCAGGGCCTGGGGCGAATTATCCTGGCCGGCTTTGATTTGCAGCCATTTCCGGGCAAGATAATCCCCATCGTAATTTTGCGCATTCAGGCCGTTTTCTTCGGCGCTTGCCAACAGCGCCAACACATCATCCACCTGACTGTTCTGCACACCGTCGTTTAACCAGACCGATTGATAGCTGTTCAATTGGTAAAGCGCCTGAATGTCTTCATGCTGGTCATAAATGTCGCCATGAGGCAGGTAAGGGTGCCGGTTTGAAGTCACCAGGGCACTGATGACTTCAACCAGCGTGGGGTCGGTTGTATCGTCAGCCGAACAGGACAGGGGAGAAAACATCAGCCCCAAGATAAGCCAGATAACGACTGTCCAGTTTTTATAAACACTCAAGCTGGCCGGATGGATCGCGTGTAAAAACATTTATATGACAAACTCCGTTAAGATGGCATACAGGCTTAGTCGATTCAGTTTTTATTAAAAGTCGCACATAAATGTGAAGAATATCAACGTAACTAATCGTTGCGTTTGAATGAATGGACCCAGACCAGGCTGTCATTGTTCCAAGTCATGCCGGCGTGCATTCTCAAGATCACATCCTTATAGGCGTCAAGATTAGGATAGCCTTCGGCTTTCGCGTCGGCATCGGTCATCTCGCCCAGGCTCTGTTGCTCCAGCGCCGTAACGGTGAATGTCGTGCCTTCCAGTTCAAAGGTTTCGCCCGGATAAGCGTAGACGCCGTTCCTGCGCTGCTGGGTCTTTTGCCCGCTCAACGTGGCGGCAACCAGTTTGGGGTGGGTTACGAGGCGGTCAATCTGGCAGGTTTTTTCGGGATAATTATTCATCAGGTCATCCTCTGTTTAAAAGGTAGATACGATACCCTAACCTGACGACAATAAGAAAGAGTTAATGGCAATTGCTTAAGGTCTTATTAAGCTAATAATGCTGGATAGGGGGTCGGGCGGCTGTGATACCTGCCGCCCTTGATGGATTTATTGATTGGTTTTCGGTTCCTGCTGCATCATTTTTTGATGCTCTTTTTGCCATTGCTGGCGATGCTGCATCATTTGGTCATGATGGGCTCTGATCAGATCTAACTGTTGCTTTTTCAATTGTTCTTTTTTAGCCGGATCCTTCTCTTTCAAAATCTGATCGGAAAGCTCGTGCATTTTCAAGATATGTTCCTGCATGTCTCGCATATGCTGGTCCCTTTGCTCTTCGCTCATGCCTCCCATCATGCCGCCCATGCCACCGCCCATGCCTCCCATACCCATGCCGCCGCCCATTCTGCCCATGCCTTGGGATTCGGGCCTATTTATCGGTTCGCCAGCGACGCTGACCATTCCATAGGAAAGCAACAGTAAAAAAGCAGCCATCAATCGATTAATATGTTTCATTGGTAATTACCTTGTGGTGGTTTGGTGTAAACAAAAAAACATACTCAAGAAATTAGAAATACCGGCGAAACCAAAAGTTCCTTATTAAAAGGCCGCCGAAACCTTATCTCAGGCTTCGCCTTTCTTGAGCAGGACGCCGTATTCTTCCGGCGTGATAGTACCGCCCAGTGCCTCGGCGATACCTTTATCCCGTTTCGGCAGGGAATCCTGTAGCGCATCAATGCGTTTCCATTGCGGCGGCGGAGTTGGCAGGCCATTCTGGGGCGCATATCTGGATGTCTGCACGCGCTGATACTTATGGATATAGCGCGGGCAATTGACGAATATCTCGGTAATTGTGATGCGCACGACCATCTCCGCGCCTTGAAAGCCGCCGAGCAGCGGATCGTCGCTGTCGACGGTCGCCGTCCCGTGAACGCGAATGCGGTGCGGCGTCTCGAAATCGATGAATAACAGGCCGACCTTGCCGTTGGCCGTGATATTGCCCATGGACAGAAACATGCCGTTACCGTCGTAACTGGGAAAGGCCAGCGTTTTGTTGTCCAGCACTTTAACGAATCCCGGCGTTCCGCCTTTGTATGAGCAGGTAGGGTAGCCTCTGTGATCGATTGTCGTCAGGAAAAACATATCGCGGGTTTCGATGAAACTCTTATGCTCATCGGCAATTTCTGATTGGACAATGATCTGGCTGACGCTGTCCGCCAGCCGGCGTGTATCAAAAGCATCCTGCAGGGCCCGATGTTGGTTTCCGTATATGTCGTTCATTATTCCTCCGGAAGTATGACGTATTTGAGTAAACGATAAGGCGTTGGCTTGCGGCCTGCGATAAACAAGCGCTGCCTAGAGTGCTTCAATGTGCGTTAACGTACAGACAGAGCCTCATTTCAAATTATATACCTGACGCTCATCTTGATGTGAAAGATGGCGTTTATTTGTCGGGTATTCATATCCCAACTTCTCACCCAAGACATGGAGATTATCATGAAACGATATTGGACACACATTCTAACAATTCCCATATTGGCCATCTTCGTGCTAGGCGGCATGGCTTTTTCTGATGACGAGCGGCAGAAACCGACAAAGCTCGATAAGCAAATTAACAGGCAGGCGCAACAGATGCTGGACGAGGGCAGGGAAATCTTTCGTCGCGATACATTCGGCGACGAGGCCTTCTGGGGCGATACGCTGAAATTGCACCTGGCGATAAAAGGCGCCCGGTTCGGCGGCGTAGGTCCGGGCGTGAGCCCGAAAACGGCGCTGGCGGTAGGCCTCAAGGTTGATCTGGATGCGCTTCCGGCTGATATCGTATCCGGCCTGAAGGGCGGCCGCGTGAACCTCGATGACCCCGCTGTTACGCTCGAGCTGCTGCGCCTCAATGCCGTCGTCGGCGTCACCGGCATCTTCACTGGCAATGACCTGACCTCGATCGGCATACAATGCGCGCTCTGCCACTCCACAGTGGACGATGCACTGGCGCCCGGGGTGGGTCATCGGCTCGACGGCTGGGCCAATCGGGATCTCAACGTCGGCGCGATCATCGGCCTGGCTCCCGATCTCAGCGCGTTTACGGAACTGCTCGAAGTCGACGATGATACGGTGCGCAAGGTGCTGGCGTCCTGGGGACCGGGCAAATTCGACGCCGAGCTTGTTCTCGACGGCAAAGCCTTCCGCCCGGACGGCAAATCGGCCGCGACGCTCATTCCGCCCGCGTTCGGCCTGGCCGGCGTCAATCTGCACACCTGGACCGGCTGGGGTTCGGTGCCGTACTGGAACGCCTTCGTCGCCATACTGGAAATGCACGGGAAAGGCACGTTCTTCGATCCGCGCCTGAAGGACGCCAAGCAATTCCCGGTTGCCGCCAAAGCCGGCTTCGACAACGTGCGCAACGAGCCCGATCTGGTCAGTTCCAAACTGCCGGCGCTGCATTTCTATCAACTGGCGATTCCCGCGCCGAAGCCGCCGAAAGGCAGCTTCAATCCGGCCGCCGCAGCCAGCGGCAAGCAGGTTTTCGAAGACAAGGGCCAATGCGCGACCTGCCATGTGCCGCCGACTTATAGCGAGCCGGGATGGAACATGCACACGCCGGAAGAGATCGGCATTGACGATTTCCAGGCCAACCGCTCGCCCGACATGCGTTACCGTACTTCACCTCTGAAGGGCTTGTGGACTCACACCAAGGGCGGCTTTTATCATGACGGGCGGTTTGCCACGCTGCTCGACGTAGTGAACCACTACAACAGCCATTTAAAACTGGGATTGACCGATCAGGAAAAAGCAGACCTGGTCGAGTATTTGAAATCGCTTTAGTTCTATGCCGCCATAAGCCCCGGCAAGCCGGGGCTTATGGCGGCTGTATCGGCAAAGCTTGCGTACTTTCGGAAAGGTAGCCGGCAGTAATACCGGTTGCGGCAGAGGAATATCAAGTCGATTCATTCTTCCGGCCTGCCTGCTCCGGCCTGTTCCTTGAATTTCCAGGTATGTTTCAGAATCTCGTCGACAATCTGTTCGGCGGTTTTTTCGATATCCTTTTCCGTCGCGTTTTTCTCCATGACAAATTTGGCGGCGGCCACATAAGGATTCATGGTGATGGCGGCGCCAGGCATTTTCTTGGGATCTTTGATGGTGCCGAATAAAATAAAAGGCGTTTGCGGCTGCGCGCCGGCCAGATTGCTGACGCCGACCTGGACGTTCATGCTGGTTGCGCCGCGGCCAAAACCGATCACCGCGCGCTTGATGCGATTGCCCTCGTCGACCTCGGTAAAAATGCCCTGCATCAGCCAGCCGTCGCTCGGCAGGGCCGCCTGCGGGTCGGACAGGCGCTGCGCGGCGAAGCCTTTGTCCCTGAGGTTTTTTATCAGGCTCTGGCTCATGTCATTAACGATTTCTCTAGCCCGCGCTTCAGGATTCGAGCCCGCCATCGGATACGGCAGCCGTCGCCCGATCTGCTCCAAACGTTGGCCAGGCAGGGTGCCCCGAATCTTTTGATCGCCCTTGATGCGCTGTGCATCAAGGATAAAGTCGCTGACATAAACCGTTCTGGGCAACTCGGCCGGCCAGCCTTTAATTTGCTCATCTCGGATTTCAACAGCGCCCCGCACATCACGGGAATCGCCGCCGCGATGCATCTGACAGCCCGTACTCAAAGCCATCCAAGTTATCAGACTAATAAAGCACATACTGAAATTGCGGCTTACCATGGCATTATCTCGTTAAGTTAAATGTAAGTGATGGGTCAGCAGTCTCTATGGCATTGCATGGGCCCGTCGTAAACCCGTAAGGCCGAGAGCGAGCCGGCGCTATGCGCGGACGCCAGGCATGGCATTAGCTTTAAGCCTCGACTCGAGGACTGCAATTAAAACACGACTTTGGGCAAGCAATGAATAATTTTCGCATTCAGATTGAATAGAGTATTGTCCTGATTTGGCTGGGCAATGAAGAATGACGGCTGGTGTTTTTTTTTCGGAAGCTTTAGCCATTAGCTCAAAGTGTGCGGCAGTTCACATGCCTCATCAATAGGTGATAACGCCTAATTATTGACGGTTTTCAATCAGCGGGCCGGTATTTTTGATGGCGGTGCCTCTTTTTAGCATCGTGCCCTATGGTTATCTCGCTGGCAACCATGCCGAAGGCTTGGCCGCGCACGGATGAGCTGTCTGCCGGGTTGAACTGCCTGGTGCCTGCCACGGTCACAAATTAACCAACCCGGTGTCAGGGAGTATCCCTATGAGCATACAACTCAACCATACCATTGTCTCGTGCCGTGGCCAGCAGCGGTCAGCAATGTTCATGACAGAAATCCTCGGGCTACCGCCCCCCAAATCCTTCGGGCCATTTCTAGTCGTTGAACTCAGCAACGGAGTGTCTCTCGATTTCCTGGAAACCAGTAAAGAGATCGCATCGCAGCACTACGCCTTCCTGATCGGTGAGGACGACTTCGACTCGATCTTCGGCCGCATCCGCGAGCGGGGGCTTCAATACTGGGCCGACCCCGGCCAGCACCGGGCGGGTGAGATCAATCACCGCGATGGCGGCCGCGGCGTCTATTTCGAAGATCCCGACGGCCATCTTCTCGAGATCATCACCCGCCCTTACGGCGGCGGATAGGCAGGTATCAGCTACCGTGGTCCTTCGGCAGCATGAATATGAACGCCATCATTCAGGAGGTCATTATGAGCAAATCACCCGGCCACCAAAAATGGCCTGACCATAAAGTCCAGGAAAAGCCCCTCGATCAAAGGGTTCGGGTCGAGATCAACGGCGAGGTGATCGCCGATTCTAAAGATGTCATTCAAGTCGACGAGGATCAGCATCCGTCCCGCTATTATTTTCCCCGCTCCGACGTCAAGATGGACAAGCTGGAGCGATCGGACACCACGTCCGAGTGTCCGTTCAAGGGCACTGCGAGTTATTACCATGTCAATCTGGACGGTAATGCATTCGAGGATGCGGTCTGGACTTATGAAGACCCTTATGAAGAGCATCTTGCACTGAAGGACCGAGTCGCTTTTTATGAGGACAAGTATCAGGCCATTCATATCGATGCAGGGCCAGGAAGATAACCCTGCTTTCCATCGGCTGTGTGGGAGCGATGCCCACATCGCGACTAAAGAACGCCGGAAGTCGCGATGTAGGCATCGCTCCCACAAAATATTTTGCAAATAACGGCAAGAAATCTTATGTTTTAACGGTTCAGAGAAATAAACACGCAAATGGACCATGCCTTTCCTTGCGTCCTTCATTAAAAAAAACGCCTTGTATCCGGAGCCTACATGACCGATGCTGCTATTAGTGAATCTGTACAAAATTATTACGGAGAAGTGCTTAAATCCAGCCAGGATTTGAAAACCAGCGCCTGTTGCACGCTTGACGCCATGCCTGGGCATTTGCGTCCGTTTCTCGCCGATCTGCACCCGGAAGTGGTGTCCCGTTTCTACGGCTGCGGCTCGCCGCTGCCTCCGGCGCTTGAAGGCCGCACCGTGCTGGACCTGGGGTGCGGTTCGGGACGCGATTGTTACCTGCTGTCCCGGCTGGTCGGCGAATCGGGACGGGTCATCGGCGTCGATATGACAGAGGCGCAGCTCGATGTCGCCAGGCGCCATTGCGACTGGCATGCTGAACGGTATGGCTACGCCCGCTCCAATGTCGAATTCCTGCAAGGGCACATCGAGGATCTCGCCTCGATCGGCATTGCCGACAATGCCATCGATGTCGTGGTATCGAACTGCGTCATCAACCTGTCCCCCGATAAAAGACAGGTATTGGCGGAAGTTTTCCGCGTGCTCAAGCCCGGCGGAGAGCTTTACTTTTCCGATGTCTATGCCGACCGGCGCATTCCGCTCCCGCTCAGGCAGGACCCGGTGCTGCTGGGCGAATGCCTGGGCGGCGCTTTGTATTGGGAGGATTTCCGCCGCATCATGCACGACCTCGGCTGCCCCGATGTGCGCATCGTCAAGGGCAACCCGATCACGCTGGACGATCCGGAGGTCGCGGCCAAAATCGGCATGGTCAATTTCCGCTCGGTGACGGTCAGGGCGTTCAAGATGCCCCTGGAGGACCGCTGCGAGGATTTCGGGCAGGTCGCCGTCTATAAAGGCACTCTGCCCGAATCCCTTCACTTTTTCGATCTGGACGACCATCATCATTTTGAAACCGGCCGTCCCCTGCGGGTTTGCGGCAATACCGCCGACATGCTCGGCATGAGCCGCTATGCCGGGCATTTTGAACTATGGGGCGACAAATCCACGCATTTCGGTTTGTTCGACTGCGCGCCGCCTAACAAAAGCCTGTCCATCGAATCCGGCGCGGCCTGTTGCTAAGGCCCGCGTCTTCAGGATCGGCGTGAAAACCCTGTGCGGTTTGCGTGGCCAAATGATTCGAATCATGGACAGGCGGCCAAAATAACCGAAAATCCTTGCGACGAGCCGGAATGGATTTGGCAGGAGCCCATGGGCTTTATGGCACGGAGCGCTTTAACTGATGCAGGCTAAATCCGGAGGTTGTTTGCATGCCAAAAACCTATCGCTCCGCTCCAAAAGGACTCGCTCTGGCCTGGCTGCTGTTTCTGTATTGCGCCGCGGGCATGGCCGAAGAAGGGTCTTTGAAGCAACGCCAGGAGATGATCAATGTCATCAAGTCCGGCGTCAGGATGAGCCAGCAGTTTCTCGAGAAAGGCGCGCTCGACGAGAAAGTGCTGGACGCCATGCTCAAAGTGCCCAGGCACGAGTTCGTGCCGGAAGATCAGCGCCCCTATGCCTACGACAACAGGCCTTTGCCCATCGGTTACGGGCAGACCATCTCCCAGCCTTATATCGTCGCCGTCATGACCGATCTGCTGGGCCTTGAGAAAGGCGACCGGGTGCTGGAAATCGGCACCGGCTCGGGCTATCAGGCCGCCATTCTGGCGGAGCTGACCGATGCGGTCTTTACCATAGAGATTATCGAAGGCCTGGGCCGGCAGGCCGGGGAACGCCTCGGGCAACTGGGGTACAAGAACGTGCGGACATTGATCGGAGACGGCTATTACGGCTGGCCGTCCGAGTCGCCTTTCGAGGCGATTGTCGTCACCGCCGCCGCCAGCCACATTCCGCCGCCGCTGATCAAGCAGTTGAAGCCGGGAGGGCGCATGATCATTCCGGTCGGCAGCCGTTTCATGGTGCAGCATCTGGTCCTGGTGACCAAGGACGCGGCCAATCAGGTGACGACCCGGCAAATTCTGCCGGTTTCCTTCGTGCCGCTGACCGGTGAGCACTGAATGACCGAAGAAGCCAGGCCGACCGGCTCGTATCTGCTGGCTGTCGCCGTTATCTCGGCGTCCGCGCTGGCGTATGAGGTGTTGCTGATGCGCCTGTTCTCGATCATCCAGTGGCACCATTTCGCCTATATGATCATCAGCCTGGCGCTGCTCGGCTACGGCGTCAGCGGCGTCTTCCTGGCGCTGAACCGCGACGCGCTGGAGCGCCGGTTTCCGGCCGCGATCACGGCCAACATGCTGCTGTTCAGCTTTTCCGTGCCGGCCAGCTACGCCCTGGCCCAGATGATTCCCTTCAATCCCGAGGAGATCCTGTGGGCGCCGGCGCAAGTGTTCTATTTGCTTTTAATGTATCTGCTGCTGGCATTGCCGTTCTTCTTCGCGGCCAACGTCATCGGCCTGTCTTTTTATCATTACCAGACCCGCGTAGCGTTGATTTACGGCGCGGATTTGCTTGGAGCCGGCTCCGGCAGCATCGGCATCATCCTGCTTTTGTTCCTGCTGTTTCCCGAAAAGATACTGACCGTCTTGGCCGTGCTGGGCATCGCGGCGGCGCTCATCGTGCCCCATTACAGTTTTCGGGCGCAGCCGGAAGCGGCGAAATTCCGGTTCAGCGCCGGCATTATCATCGGCCTGGCGGCGACTGTGGCCTTGACCGGCTGGCTCAGGCTGAATGTTTCGCCTTACAAGGGCGAGAGCCAGATGCTGAGAGTGCCGGGCACCAAAGTCATCGACCGCTATTCCAGCCCGCTGGGCCTGATCGACGTGGTCAAGAGCCCCATTACGCCGCTGCGCCATGCGCCGGGGCTGAGCCTCAACGCGACGACCGAACCGCCCGAGCAGTTGGCCGTCTTTACCGATGCCGACAATATGACCGCGATCAACCGTTACGACGGCAATCCGGAAACCTTGGGCTATCTGGACCAGACCACCTCGGCGCTGCCCTACCATCTGCGCCCGCTGCGGAACATCCTGATTCTGGGGGCGGGCACCGGCAGCGACATCCTTCAGGCGCATTATCATGCCGTCCCGCGCATCGATGCGGTCGAGCTCAACCCGCAGGTGATCGATCTGGTCGAGAAAAAATACGCCGGTTTCGCGGGGCATATCTATCAGCATCCGCACGTCAACCTGCACATCGGCGAGGCCCGCGGCTTCGTCGCCACGAGCGATGAACACTACGACCTGATCAACATTTCCCTGCTGGATGCGTTCGGGGCTTCGGCGGCCGGGCTTTACGCGCTGTCCGAGAGCTATCTGTACACCGAACAGGCGCTACAGGCGGATCTGCGGCATCTGGCGCCGGACGGCTATCTCAGCGTCACCCGCTGGATCAAGATGCCGCCGAGGGACACGCTGAAACTGCTGGCGACGGCCGTGAATGCGTTCAAGGCGTTGAAGATAAAAGACCCGGAGCGGCGCATCGTGCTGATCCGCAGTTGGCAAACCAGCACGCTGCTGATTAAAAACGGGCTCTTTTCGGATCGGGAAATCGGCCATCTCAAGCAGTTCAGCGACGAACGCAGCTTCGACCTGGCTTACTATCCCGGCATCACGGCCGGGGAGGTCAACCGGTTCAACATCTTGACGCAACCGTATTTCTACCTGGCCGCAAAGGCGCTGTTGGGCGCCGACGGCGAAACGTTCATCGATAATTACAAATTCAACATCGAGCCGGCAACGGATGACCGGCCTTATTTCTTTCACTTTTTCAAATGGAAAACCCTGCCCGAGATTGTGCCGCTGCTGGGGCAGGGCGGCATGTCGTTGCTGGAAAGCGGCTATTTGCTGCTGGTCGCCGCATTGCTGCAAGCCTTGCTCGCCAGTCTGGTCCTGATCGCGCTGCCGCTGGTGCTGGGCAAGGACAGGCTGGGCATCAAGCCCGGAGCCCAGGGCTATCGGCGGGTCGTGATTTATTTTGTCTGCCTGGGGCTGGCGTTTTTCTTCGTTGAAATCGCCTTCATCCAGAAGTTTATCCTGATCCTGCATCATCCGATTTATGCCGTCACGGCGGTATTGTGCACATTTCTGATCAGCGCGGGCGGCGGCAGTCTGTTTTCAAAAAGATTGTGCGGCGACAGGGCAAAAATGATGCTGCTCTGGCCGGTGGCCGGCATCGCCTTGTTCAGCGCGCTTTACATTCTCGGTTTTGAGCCTTTGACCGGCATCCTGCTGGAATTGAGCGGCGGCGCTCGGCTGATCCTTTCAATCCTGTTGATTGCGCCGCTGGGCTTCTTTATGGGCATGCCGTTTCCGATGGGAATGGACGCTCTCGGCCGGACGGCGCCGACGCTGATTCCATGGGCCTGGGGCATCAATGGCTGCGCCTCGGTCATCAGCACGATACTGGCGACGCTGATCGCGATGCAGTTCGGCTTCACCGTTCTGGTCTTTATGGCACTGCTGCTGTATGTAGCCGCGGCGTTTAATTTTCCCTGACCGAATACCCCGCATCCTCTGCAATAAATTCATCACCGATTCAGATTTGCGGTACTATGCTCTTGTTTCAGATCATTATTTACTGAGAGTGAGGCTCATGCGAAACAAAGCAATTTTATTCGGTTCCCTGTTGATGATGTCCGGCGCGGCGCTGGCTGGAGAAAATTTACTGGACGCGGTGACCAGACAACTGGCCATAGATGCGGCTAACTCTGCGGAGCCGGAGAAGGCCAAAAGAGCGGCTGAAGCCCAGAAAATACTGCAACAGACTCAACAGTTAAAGGAGAGTGTGACGAATGCGCCGAAGGCCATTCAGGAGCAGACGCTGGACGCGGCAAAGGCAGCGGCCAGGCAAAGGCTGGAACAGGCGAAGCCTGAACAAATCAAGGCCATCGAGAATGGCGCGGAAACGGTAAGGCAACTGAAAGTTCAGGTTGAGAACGCGCCTCAGGCCACCGAGAAGGCCGCCGAAGCGGCCAAAGCCAAAGCCAAGCAGAAAGCGGCCGAGAAGGTGCTCGAATTATTGCGTTAAGCGCTGCCGTCGTCAGGCTTATCGAGGACAAAAGGCCGGATATCTCCGGCCTTTTTTATTTCGAGCTTTGAATCGTTTTTTACGCCATGTTTGGCGTTGAAAAGCGTTGAACGCTGTCAAAGTGAAAGAGGGTATTTAACGATCAGTAAATGGATCGTTTTAGCCAATCTGTTCAAGCCACTCTTAAACATTCAGGATTTTGGTAAAAAATCCAGCGTGTCTCCGCCACGACGTCGGCGGATTTAATGATTTATTCATGTCTTTGTAAATGGATATGGAACATGAGAGAAAAATTGTTACGCTTAGCTTCATTCGCACGCTTAACAGTTGTAACGCTTATCATTGTGTTATTCCTTTACGACAATAAGGGGTTGACATCCACTTATGCCATGCCAATAGTGGGTTTTTTTACGCCTCGTGGCATACTGCCCGAACTTGTTGATAAAACTCAGTTTGGGATGATCAACATAGGCTCCGTGGAGCAGGTCGAGCGCAGCTTCGCCATCGCTCAAGGCCATCCTTTCCTGATAAACGTTGATTTGGGCGCTTTGGTGACGTCTCCGGCTGAACCAGATAGTCTGAGTAAATTTTATAGGGATTCAAATGGCAAGTTAAAAACAAAAATTTTTCAGCCTTCCGCTGATAACAAACTGTTACGTCTTCCATCCGATGAAAGCCTTGCCAAATTACTGCAACCTTACCTGGACATTTTCGCAAAATACCCTAGAAATGTAGGTACAGTATTTGTTGCCGATGAACCTTATTTAAACGGAATCTCTAAAAAAGAGATGGAGCGCGCGGGCCGAATAGTACGAAATGAACTGGACAAACGCGGGTTGAAACATGTCAAACTTGGCGTCACATTCGCCAGCGGCATGTTCGATTCCTCGTTCGCCGAAATGATCGATTCGGAATCTGGCAGTTACGTATCGGACATCGATCGCTACTACCTGGAAAATCAAGTCCACTTAACTACGTCGTCAGACAATGCGAAGGCTGCGGAATTTGAACGTTGGGTATCCACAGTAGAAAAGTCAAGGCTCGTCACTTACGATAGAGCCGGGAATATGTACATAGCCGGCGGAATACCGGAAGGTTACGATGTGGTCGCGTTTGATTTCTATATGTCGACCATTCTCCTGGAACGTCTGCATGCGCACACGCTTGCCTGGCTGGCCGACCATTATCCCGAGGCGGGATGCGCCCGATTTGCCGGCACGGACATGGCCAGCTTGCGGCAGACGCTTTCTTTCTTTCATCAGGGAGAGGTTGTGGAAAACTGGCGGCTGACCGGTCATGACAGGCAGATGCTTGATGCCATCTTCCAATGCAGGATGGAAGCCGTTACTGCCATGTTGAAGAAAACCCTGGGCTCAAGAAAAGCGGATCTGTTATTGATCTCGGAATCCAGCAATAACGGTGCATTTGAGTTCGACCCGCAAGGAAACATCGAGCAGGACCAGCCCATGCTGCTCGTCGAGTCACGGGTGCTGGACGAAGTGAAACGCGCCGAGGATTTTTATAATCGGCATCGTTCGGATTTCACGGCCGGGCTGATGTTTTTCACTTATGAAAACGAATACGATCATACGATGAAACTCAACATCGGCGGCGCGTCGAAAATGCCGCACGTGCTCGACCACATTCTGCGCTTCGCCTTTCCGGGCCGCGATGACGAGGCATTCAAGATTCATGGCGCGGACCTCACTCCGTCCAGGATTGAATGCCTGTTTAACTGGGTGGAAAAATATTATTCCGAGCTTGCCCCAACCGGATACGCCACGAAGGTCTGGTCGATTTACACCTATCGCTACTATGCGGCAATCGACGCCTATCTGGGCGTTTCTTCCGTTGATAATCATGTGTATTACAAAGGCCCTGATGGCAAGTTGCAGGATGAAGGCCATGTGTCGTATTGGCTGCCGCTGGCAGGCTGCCAGTAGCGAGGGACGGCGGCAAATCCCGGGATTTGCCGCGCCGGGAGTATGATCATGGCGCAAAAGCCGATTTGCCCGGCTTCACGCTGTCGAATGCCGCGGCCAACAGTTGCGCCGATCTGTCGATGTGATGCAGCGCCTGCACGCGCTCGCGGGCCTGCCAGCCCAGGGCCTGCAGCTGCGCTTCCGATGCCTCGAGGCATGCCTGCATCGCGTCGGCCAGAGCTACGGGATCATGAGGCGGCACGAGCCAGCCGGTGATCCCGGTCTCGACCAGCTCGCGCACCGCGCCGACGTCCGGCGCAATGGCGAGCCGGCCGGCCGCATAGGCTTCCATGATAGCCACCGGCAAGCCTTCATCGTGGCTCGACAGCACCAGCGCGCGGCATGCCTGCAGGTGCTGCAGGACCTGTTGCTGAGTACCCCAGCCGCACAGCCGCACGCATGATTCAAGCCCATATCGGGCGATCCGGCGTTCGACTTCCGCGCGCAGCGCGCCATCGCCCACCAGCGCCAATTCGAATGTGAGGCCACGGGCGGCCAGCAGCGCGGCCGCTTCCATCAGCAGCAGCGGATTCTTCTGAGCGTCGAGGCGCGCGACACTCACGAGGCGGGGCGCCAGCGTCACTGGCCAGGCAGGCCGCGCGAACCAGGCGGCTTCGAGACCGCAGCGTACCGTGATCAGTTTGTTTCCGGCCCCCGGATAACGTGCCTGTATCGCCTGACGGCCCGCATCGGAGATAGTCGCGATGAACGAGGCGTCCGCGATCTTGCCGGCGAGATTCAGCCGGTCGGGAATCTCGTATTCATGCGGGCCGTGGAAGGTCAAGCTGTAGGTCAGGCCGCACAAGGATCGGCACAGGTGCGCGACATCGGCGGGATTGGTGCCGAAGTGCGCGTGCAGGTGCGGGTATCCGAGTTGCCGCAGCCGCCGCGAGAGCATGCAGGCCAGGGCGAAGTAGCCGAGGTGAGCGAAGAGCCGGCGATCGCTGGTCCGGGCGTCGGCCAGGCTGCGCCAGAGCGTGAGAAGCGTGCGCCGGGGGTGCCTGACAAGCCAGTACAGCCCCGCCGCAAGGAATGCGCCCGGACCGGAATCGAGCAGCACGCAGGTGCGTTGCGCTTCGTCGCGGTCGAGCGGGTCGACCAGCGGCGCCTGGCTGCGCCGATGCGCGAACCGGCGGACTGTCCAGCCCTGCGCTTCGAGGGCATGGATTTCACGGCGGATAAACGAGTGGCTGGGCGCCGGGTACTGATTTATCAGGTAGGCGACTTCGCGCACGCCGCTATCTGGCGCCTTCGACCCTTTCATCGGGCAATCACATCACGCCTTCGAATTCGCGGGCGCGCGGCGAAAGCTCTCGGCTGTTGATGCGGTGCGCGGCCGTCAGCAGGCGCATTACGGCTTTGCGATGGGATGAGGTTTCGAGCTCGTCGTAGCGATATTCAACCTGTGCTGTTTGCGAGTCCGCGCTGACGATGCGAAAGCCTGCGAGCCTCCCCGATTTATGTGCGGCGCTGCGGTGCAGCGTGGATCCGGCGATGACCTGGAGCCGGTTCAGCGACACTCGCTCGATGACCTCGACGTGGCGTTCGAGGAATTCGGCGCTGGCGTGTACGTCGGCCGCCGTCTCGCCCGGATAGCCGAGAATCATCGTGCAGCGGCAGGATATGCCGGCGGCCGAGGCATTGTGCAGGAAGGCGCTGATCGAATCCAACCGTGTGCCTTTCTTCATCAGATCGATGATGCGCTGGCTGCCGGATTCGAGGCCGGTGCTCAGCCTGACGCAGCCGCTGGCGGCGGCAGCCCGCAGGTCCGACGCCGAGAGGCCGGTGTCGGCCTCATTGCCCACATGCACGGCGGCGATCCATTGCGCATCCGGCGCAACGTTCTGCATGTTGGCGATGAGGGAGCGCCACATAGCGACGTTACTGTTGAGCTTCATATCGGTGAATACGAACCGGGATACCCCGTATTGACGGTAATGGCTGGCGATTTCATTCAATACGTTATCGGGGCTGCGGCTGCGGTAGGTGCGCCCCGCCGTGCTGGCAACATCGCTGCAGAAAGTGCAGGCGCCCCAGCCGCAGCCACGGCCCGTGATGACCGGGATGATGCGGTTCGGATAAGCTTCCCAGGGGAAGTCGCTGAAGTCCGGGTAGGGCACCTCGTCGATTTCCTTCTGCGGCGCGGCAATTTCGCCCCTGACCTCGCCTTGCGGGCCGGCCGCCATCATGCCTCGATGCACAGTCACATCGCCGCCGGCAAGCAGCGTCTCCAGTATGGCGGGCAGTTGCAATTCGACCTCGCCGGCGGCGAGCGCCGTCAGGCCGGGGATGCCAATCCAGTCCTTGATGACCTCGGGCTGCACGAAATACGGACCGCCGATTATCACCGCAACCCCTTGCTTCTGGCAGATGGCGCAAATCCGCTCGCAGACGTTGCGGTACATCAGGTACGTCGAAATCATCACGACCTGTGGACGGGCGCGCTCCAGTTCGGCTTGGAAGCCTTTGAGCACATGGTCTTCATGCGCGGTGACTTCCGACAGCCGTTTCGCGGCGAGCCGGTTGCGCCATTGCCGGATCAAGGCACTGCCGGATGCCGCGGCAAGATGATTCAGCTTGGCTGCCAACAGGCTGAATCGGTGCGGCCGGGCTTCTCGCATGACGCCTCGGACGCCAACCATGAGCGGTGCAAAAACACTGACCCGCATGCCCGAAGCGCGCAGGATCGAGGCGAGGTAGCCAATGGGCAGCGTGGGATAACGGGCGAAATTGTTCAAATCGACCAGCAGCACGTCGGTTTGACTATCCGTGGATCTCCCTTGAACCTCCGGCTGGCATTCGACGGCATTGACATCTTTATGTAATTGGCCGGCCGCGCTCCACGGCTGCTCCTCCAAGGATCCCCTTGTGATTTTTTTTTGATTTTTTTCCATTGTTTTTCTCTAAATGTCCATCATCAACTTGATCGATTGTCTCTAGCCTGCGTAATCATGCGCTTATTCCGGGCTGTCTTGCCGGCAGATGATCCTGCCAGTGCTCGACCGGTCCTCCGGCAACGTGACTTGCTTTACGGCTGCTCGCGCACGCCGCAACTCCAACACCGGGGCTCCGCCGAGCCGCAATAAAATGCGGCCAGAAATATTACCATAACCGCGGTTGGCTTTCATGGGCGCCTTGCTTTTTGGCCAGGGCAATCGCGCTATGTCTTTTTTCCGAAGATCAGCGCGGAGCGACTATAGTCCAAGCGCCGGACGGGAGACTCATCCCGTCCGTAACGTTCGGGCATGTTCCAGAAAGGCAGGCTTGCCAATTTGTCCCGAAGGTTTCAAACCGGCTTCATTTTAAAAACCCGTCCAGCAGAGATCCATAGGATTCGGCAATCAATAACTGCCTAAACGGCGCCTGTGGGAGCGATGCCCACATCGCGACTTGCGGTGGTCTTTAGTCGCGATGAGGGCATCGCTCCCACAGAGGATCATAAAAAACGCCATCGGGATGCCGAATCCTAACGGTTTTAAAAAGCCGCTTTCCGGATGTGCGACGACGGATCCTCATTGGCCGCCTAAAACCGAGTACAGGCCGCGCTCAAGGAAAATCAACGCAACAGGGCCAAAAAATCATGTTTGTTAAATCTTTTGCACCACATTAATAAACAAAGTGTCTATTAGTCGATTTGAAAAACAATGTCACCAGTATTTTTGAGGTATGCGATTCCGGTAGTTTGCTCAGGATAAGGTGAGAAATAACTTCCCTGAATTTTTCAGGGTGTGGGGGCGACTTTAGTCGCCCAGGGCGAATGAATTCGCCCCTACATTCAGCGACAAATCGGAAAGTTATTTTTAACGGAATCCTTAGCGCGCCGTTGGACTTCAACCCTTTATCAATCCTTTGGCCAAGCGTATGCAAACAATGCAGGATGGAGATAACTGATGTGGATGAAATGGTTGCCCTGGCGTTTTTTGATTAGCCGCGTGGCTCGTGCCCGCGGTTTTCTCGATCCGATGACCGTGCTGGCGCGTCTGCACGGCTTTGCCCAGCCTTCAGAGGTGGGTGAACCCATCGAACTGCTGCGCGCCGGAGTGGTATTCCATGCCCGCGGCCTTATCAACAGCAGGGTGATCCAGCATAATCTGGACTGGGTGTGGCCTTACTGGATCGAACGTCAGTTCGATCCCCATGACGACGCCTTCGTGCCGCGGGCGTTCTCTATCACTCATATCAATCTCACCCACCGGAACTGGACCGCTGTCGGTCGGCCCGATTGCCTAGAACTGCCTATCGTCGATCCCTGCGGCTTGCTTACGCCCCTGTCGGACGGCTGGTCGCTGGAAGGCTGGATCGAGACCGACGACGGGCGTTGGCTGTTGCCTTCGCGCACCGTTGCCCGCGCCAGTCAGGGAAGGCTTAAGGTCGAGAGAGACAGGATATCAGGCGCGACCGATCAGCGCCTCGACTTGAGCGACGGCGTAGCCGTGGTCACGACCAGCCGCGCGGCGGGGCTGGAATTGATCAGCCGCGCTTCGGCCATGCCGGGTTCTACCCAGCCGGTCTGCGAATTGTCGCTGACCGCGCAATCGGATAACGGTGGCTGGCTGGTGCTGGCCTTGCGTCCGTACAACCCCGAGGGCATCAGCTTTATCCATGAGGTCAGCCTGTCGCCCGAGCGCACCGCATGGAGCATCGAGGGCTACCATGCCGTCGAGTTCGACACCCCTGCCGAACGGCATCATGTCTCCGACTACCGCGCCGGCGATGTGCATATCCATCTGCGGGATACCGAAGATCAGCAGCGCGGCTCATGCAAGGTGGGCATGGCCACGGCGGCGGCGATGTTCAGGCTGGAGGCCGGCCGGCCGCGCACTGTCCGGGCCAGCGTGCCGCTGACAGATGCCCAGAAGGCCGCCCGGTCGGTAGTCGACAGCGCCTGGGGAGAAAGCTTGCGCGGCCATTGCCGGCTGCATATTCCCGATGCGCATTTTCAGTTTCTTTACGATGCGGCCTTGCGCACGCTGATCCTGCATTCGATCGATGACGTATATCCCGGCCCGTACACCTATAAGCGCTTCTGGTTCCGTGATGCCGCTTTCATTATCCACGGCCTGTTGTGCGCCGGTTTAACCGAGCGCGCCGAGCGCGCGCTGGACCGCTTTCCGTCCCGCCAGACCGTGCGGGGCTATTTCCGTTCCCAGGAGGGGGAATGGGATTCCAACGGCGAGGCGCTGTGGATCATGCGCCGCTTCTGCGAACTCACGGGCCGCGCGCCCAAGCCGCAGTGGGACGAACCCATCGCGCAGGGCGCGCGCTGGATCATGCATAAGCGCTTGCCCGAGGATCTGGACGCTGTGCACGCGGGCCTGATGCCGGCGGGCTTTTCCGCCGAGCATCTGGGGCCCAATGATTACTACTATTGGGATGATTTCTGGAGCATCGCCGGCCTGCGCTCGGCGGCGGTGTTGTGCGGCATGACGGGCAAGGAAGTCTTGCGCGAAACCTTCCTGCGCGAAGCCGAGGGATTTCAGCGGGCGGTCGAGCGCAGTCTCGCCGCCGGGGCTGGACGCCTGGGGCGGGCCGCCATACCGGCCTCGCCCTACCGCCGGCTGGATGCGGGGGCCATCGGCTCGCTCGCCTTGGGCTATCCGACGCAACTGTGCGCGCCGGACGATGCGCGCCTGCTCGATACGGCCGAGTTCCTGCTGGCCAGATGCCTCGTCGGGGGCGGGTTCTTTCAGGACATGATCCACTCCGGCATCAACGCTTACCTGACCCTGCATCTGGCCCAGGTGCTGCTGCGCGCCGATGATCCGCGTTACCTGGCGCTGATGGATACAGTCGCAAGGCTGGCCTCGCCCACCGGGCAGTGGCCGGAGGCCATCCACCCGCGCACCGGCGGCGGCTGCATGGGCGACGGCCAGCATGTATGGGCGGCGGCGGAATGGGTGCTGATGCTGCGCCATTGCTTCGTGCGCGAGGAGGGCGAGATGCTGATTCTGTGCCAGGGCGTGCCGGAACGATGGCTTGCAGGAACCGCGCCGGTGACGTTCGGCTCCGCGCCGACAGCGTTCGGCCCCGTGTCAATCAGCGTCGAGCGCAGCGCGGATATAGGGCGAGTGACCGTCGCCTGGCAGGGCGCCTGGCATGGCGCGGCGCCGGTCATCCAGGTGCGCATGCCCGGATTCCGCCCGCACACGGCCGAGCCGGGCGCAGTGTCCGCCGAACTGGTGAAGGCGGGCGCATGAACATCGTCATGCTGACCAATACCTTCACGCCGCACGTGGGCGGGGTGGCGCGCTCGGTAGAGTCCTTCACCGCCGAGTACCGGCGCCGCGGCCACCGCGTGCTGGTGGTGGCGCCAGAGTTCGATGGCATGCCGCGGAGCGAGATCGATGTTGTCCGCGTCCCGGCCATCCAGAATTTCAACGGCAGCGATTTTTCCGTCGCGCTGCCGGTTCCGGGCCTGCTCACCGAGGCGCTGGATGCCTTCCAGCCAGACATCGTGCATGCCCACCACTCATTCCTGCTCGGCATGACGGCGGTGCGCGTGGCGCGCTACCGGAAGCTGCCGCTGGTGTTCACCCATCACACTCTGTACGAACAGTATACCCATTACGTGCGCGGCAACTCGCCGGCCTTGCGGCGCTTCATCATCGAGCTGGCCACCCGCTATGCAAACCTGTGCGACCAGGTATTCAGCCCGAGCGAAAGCATCGCCGAGCTGCTGCGCGGGCGCGGCGTTAGGACGCCTATCGCCGTGGTGCCCACCGGCGTGAACGTGGAGCGCTTCGCGCAAGGGGATGGAGCTGGCTTCCGCAAAAATCTGGGCATCCCCGAAGACGCCTTTGTGGTCGGCCACCTGGGGCGGTTGGCGCCAGAGAAAAATCTGGTGTTTCTGGCCGAGGTGGTAGCCGCTTTTCTCAAGCTGGCGCCTCGTGCCTGTTTCTTGCTGGTCGGCAGTGGCCCGTCGGAAGCGGATGTGCGGGCGATCTTCGAGCGCGAGGGCTTGAGTGCGCACCTGTATATGCCGGGTATCCTGGAATCCCGGCAATTGGTCGATGCTTACCACGCCATGGACGTGTTCGCCTTCTCCTCCAGAAGCGAAACCCAGGGCATGGTGCTGACCGAGGCTATGGCCGCGGGCGTGCCGGTGGTGGGCCTGGATGCACCCGGCGTGCGGGAGATAGTCAAGGATCGGCGCAACGGACTGCTGCTGCGCGAGGAGAGCGTTTCGGCATTCGCTACGGCGTTGCAATGGGTGGCCCGCCTGGGCGAGGCTGAAAGGCAAGCTCTCAAGCAGTGCGCTTTCGATACGGCTGAGGCATTTTCCATGTCGCGCTCGACGGCCACGGCGCTGGCCTGTTACGAGGCATTGCGCGCGCGGGCCTTGGCCGATCACACCGCGGAAGACGAACAGTGGGAGCACGTGATGCATCTCATCGAGGCCGAATGGGGCATCCTCAAGGGCCTGACGGGCGCTGCCGTAGCCGCGCTCGGCGGCCCGGAGGCGCAGAATCGGAGGCAATATGACCGGTGGCTGCGTTAACAGGGTAAGGATTCGGTTAAAAATACCTTTCCGATTTTGCGCTTATGTGGGGGCGAATTAATTCGCCCTGGGCGACTACCCAAAGGGCATAAATAAAGTCGCCCCCCACATACCTGAAAATTCAGAGAAGTGATTTCTCGCCTTATCTAAACGGCGGCTTTCATCCCATTTCGGCATCAGGCTGATTTTCAGGTGCCGCATTCAAAAAGGCGGACTGTTGCATGCAATTTTCGTAGATACGGCTGATCAGCGGGAATTCATGCATTTCGCAGTTAAAGCGCAGGGCATTGTAAACCTGCGGAATCAGAAATATATCGGCCATGCCGGGGCTGTCGCCCAGGCAGGACAGGCCATTGCAGTCGTGTTGTTCCAGCAGCAGTTCCATGGCCGAAAAGCCTTTCTGAATCCAGTGGCAATACCAGGTATTCGCATCGTCATAATTCAGCGTCTCCTTGAGATATTGCAGTACGCGCAGATTGTTCAGCGGATGGATGTCGCAGGCGATCAATTGCACCAAGGAACGCATGTAGGCTCGGTCAACGGCCGATTCAGGCAGTAACGCGGGAGTTGGATAAACTTCTTCCAGGTATTCGATAATTGCTGAGGACTGGGTCAGCACGGCATCGCCATCGATCAGGGTCGGCACCAGTCCTTGGGGATTGATCCTCAGATAAGCTTCACGATGTTGCTCGCCGCCATTTTTCAGCAGATGCACGGGGCGGATTTGGTAATCGATCCGCTTGATGTTCAACGCAATCCGCACCCGAAACGAGGCGGAGCTTCTGTAATAGCTGTACAAGATTATGGCCATGGTTTGACGACCTGCTCGATAGCACCAAAAATGGACTGTCCCTGCGGAGTTAACATTTCTATCCTGACCCGGTCTCCATAATGCATGAACGGGGTCACGGCGGTGCCGGACTCAACGATTTCAACGACGCGTTTTTCGACGATGCACGAATAGCCGGCCGCCGGATCATAATTGCTGACCGTGCCCGAGCCGATGATCGTGCCGGCGCCCAGGCACCGCGTTTTGGCGGCATGGCTGATCAGGCGGGCGAAGTCGAACTGCATGTCGGCGCCGGCATTGGCCCGGCCAAAGCGTTCGCCGTTCCAATGCACCGCCAGCGGTAGATGCAGCTTGCTGTCCTGCCAGACGCCGGTCAGTTCATCGAGCGTTACGGCGACGGGCGAGAAGGCGCTGGCGGGCTTGCCGTGCAGGAAGCCGAAGCCCTTGGCCAGCTCGCCGGGAATCAGGTTGCGCAACGATACGTCATTGACCAGCAGAACCAATTGAATATGGGAGGTTGCTTCGGCCGCCGACACGCCCATGGGCACGTCATCGGTAATGACGGCGACTTCGGCTTCAAAATCGATGCCGTAATCCTCATTGACGGCAACGATGGCGTCATGCGCGCCGAGCAGGAGATCGGAGCCGCCCTGGTACATCAGCGGATCGTCGAGCAAACCGGGCGGCAAGTCCGCGCCTCTGGCCTTGCGTACGCGCTCGACATGGCTCAGATAAGCGCTGCCGTCCAGCCATTGATAGGCCCTGGGCAGCGGGGCGGCCATCCGGTCCGGTTCAAACGGCATGGACTCGCAGGCGCCGGCGTTCAGCGCCTGGTAGACCGCTTCCAGCCGGGGGCTGATAGCCTGCCAGTCGTCCAGCGCCGCTTGCAGCGTCATGGCGATATCGGGCGCCATGACGCAGCGCCTCAACTGCCTGTCGACCACAACCAGCGTGCCGTCCCGATACCTTGTTCTAAGCGTGCCCAGTTTCATTTCCAGGAATCCACATACTCCGGCCATTCGATAGCGGTGGCCTGTTCGGATGGGGTCAGCGCATCGCGCGTATCGATCATGACTGCGACCTCGTCGGCCATGCCGCTGCGCTTGCTGTCGGCGTTCTTTAACGCTTTCGGATGCGGGCCGTGCGGAATGCCGCTCGGATGTAGCGTCATCATGCCCGGATAGATGTGGTCCCGGGAGAAAAACTGGCCGTAATGGTAAAAAATCAGCTCGTCATAGTCGTCATTGCTGTGAAAAAACGGCACGTTCAGGACATGGGGGTCGGACTCGAACGGCCGCGGCACAAACGTGCAGACGACGAAACGGCTGGCGACAAAGGTGCTGTGCGCCGACGGCGGCACGTGATAGCGATGGCTCATCAATGGCCTGATGTCGCGCCAGTTCAGGCGCACCGGCATCAGCGTGCCGTGCCAGCCGACCGCATCCAGCGGGTTGAACGGGTAGGTGATGGTGCTCAATTGATTCCGGCGCTTGACGATGACGCGCCATTCCGCGTCATCCTGCTGGGCGATAAAAGCGTCATCGATGGCCGGCGCGTCCAGCACGGCTGGGTCGAAAATTGCCTGCTGGCTGACCAGGCCTTTGTCCGGTAGCCGGTAGCTGTCATTCGTCGCCTCGATCAACAGCGCCTGAACCGGCTCCGATACATTCAGGCGCCATTGCGTGCCGCGCGGCAGCATCAGGTAATCGCCTTCGCTGAAACGCAAGTGGCCGTAGTCGCAGAACAAATCGCCCGAGCCCTGATGGATAAAAATCAGCTCGTCGCCGTCGGCATTGCGCACCAGATGGTCCATGCCGGCTCCCAAGCCCAAAAAGCGGATTTGCACATGGGCGTTGCTGAACAGCGGGCTCGCGTGCCAGGGGCAGTCGACGGGCGAGGGCAGTTTCTTGGCGTCGAAGGCGCGCGGGCGCAGAGGACCTTCGACCGATTGCCAGCCTGTGGGCGGATGGCGATGGTGCATTTGTGTCGCCGGCCCGTAAAAGCCCTCCTTGCCCAGTTCGCGTTCGAAAGTGCCGGCCGGCAGATCGGCATGGGCTTGCCGCGAGGCTTGTCCTTCCATTTTGGGTATGCGTATCCAGCTCATCAGATGACTCCGCGTTTGATCTGGTCGAGTTCAATCGCCTCGAAAAGTGCCTGAAAATTGCCTTCGCCAAAGCCTTCATTGCCTTTTCTTTGAATGATTTCAAAGAAAATCGGCCCGATGACGGTGTTGGTGAAAATTTGCAGCAGCAAGCCGATGCCTCTATCCGGCGCGCCGTCGATCAAGATGTGGTCGCGGCGCAGCCGTTCCAGGTCTTCTTCATGGCCCGGCACGCGCTGGTTGACAGCCTCGTAGTAAGTATCGGGCACGTCCATGAAGACGATGCCGTTGGCGCGCAGATGTTCCACAGTGGCATAGATATCGTTGGTATGCAGGGCGATATGCTGAATCCCTTCACCGTGATAGGCATCAAGGTATTCCTGGATCTGGGATTTGGGGTCGGTCGGTTCATTGACCGGGATGCGTATCTTGCCGCAAGGGCTGACCATGGCTCTGGACTTCAAACCGGTGGCCTTGCCGTGAATATCAAAGTAGCGGATTTCGCGGAAATTGAATAAGCGCTGATAAAACTCGGCCCATTTGTCCATGCCGCCGTGATAGACATTGTGGGTCAGATGATCGATCTCGGTCAGCCCGAGGCCGGCAGGCTTCAACTCGACATTATCAAACGGCACAAAATCGACATCGTAAATGGAATGGTCGCCGTAACGGTCGACCAGATAGATCAGGCTGCGGCCAATGCCGCGGATGGCGGGTATATTCAATTCCATGGGCCCGATATCGCTGCGCTGGGGCTCCGCGCCAAGGCTGATTACATGGGCCAGGCATTCGGCGGCATCCTTGACACGGATGGCGAACGCGCAAATGGAAGGGCCGTGCACTTTGGCGAAAGCCTGGGCAAAACTGATGGGTTCGTGGTTGATTATAAAATTGATATTACCCTGCCGGTACAGCACGACGTCTTTGGACCGATGCCGGGCGATGGCCGTAAAACCCATCCGGAGAAATAAATTTTCCAGCTCTCGGGTGTCCGGAGCCGTATATTCGACAAACTCAAAGCCATCGGTGCCGACGGGATTTGATGCACTGTTCATGGCACTATCTCCCTCGCAATCTATAATCCATAAGATCAACGTAAGCGCCATTAGTTTCCAAGCCATTCGATGCCTGCATGAGGTGCAACTTATCCAATCGAAATTTAGTCTTAATGGACAACTACTGATATTTAGAGGTGCATCATGCGAGACGATACTTATAAATCGTTGAAAAGCCTTGCACAGCAGCATCATATTGAAGGATTGAGCTTCCCGTCCCTGGCGGCCCTGAATGAACATCAAACCGGGTATTCAATCGACAAGGCCAGACAGTTCCTGAAGTTTCAGCAGCGGATTGACAAGGAACTGCTCCAGCACAGGGTGATCACTCATAATCCTTATACACTGTGGTTTAAACAAGGCGACCAAAACCTGAACCAGATCAAAGCGTTTATCGTTCAGTTTTCAGTGTTTTCCAACCAGTTCCTGATCGCCCAGCTCAACAAGATGATCCATGCCGATACGCTGGAAGCCATGCGCGCATCAAAGGAAATCCTGGCGAATGAACTGGGTGTCGGCTTCAAGTCCGCGACGTCAAAAGCCGATGAGCCCGATCTGGGCTCTACCGAAGGCAGTATAGAAGGCAGTACGTTCCATTTTTCCGCGGGCCATTTCGAATGGTTATATTCCATCGCCAAAAAACTGGGTCTGGATTTTTCCGATATAGGGCAGCCGAAACATGGCACTGAAGCCACACTGTTTTTCTGCAATGAATTGATCCGTTTATACGGCGGCGATAACTATCAGATATCTCAAGCAGCCAGCTACGCGGTGGAAAACTGGGCCGCGGCGGGGTTCTGGAAGCAGTTGATCACTGGCTTCAGGCGCTTCAACGAGCGTAGCGGGCTTAAGCTGCCATTGGGCTTTTTTGTCTGGCACGATAAGCTGGAAGCGCAGCACGCCTCGCATACGCAGGAGGAGCTGGAAGAACTTTATTTCACCCAGCAGTTGGATGAAGACCAGTTCATCTATTACGGCTGTGAAATGCTCGACGGCGTTGCGGCGTTTTGGGATGGCCTGGACGAACAACGGCGCGAGCTGGCGGCTATCCACTAGCGGCTAAGATAATCCGAGGCGTATGCGCTTTAGGACTCGGCCTATTGAAGCAAGGGCACAATCCGGACAAATTGCTCGAGCGCCTCGGGATTAGCCAGCGCCTGCTGATTCTTGACCGGCCGGCCATGGATGATATTGCGTACGGCAAGTTCAACAATCTTGCCGTTTTTGGTGCGCGGAATATCGGTCACTTGCAGGATGAGGGACGGCACATGGCGAGGCGAGGCATTCTCTCTGATGTGTTGTTTGATGGTTGTTATTAACTGATCGGTTAACTGTAGGCCAGGGCGTAACACCACGAACAAAATAAGCCGGCAATCCCCGTCGTAATCCTGACCGACGACCAGGCTTTCCAGCACTTCATCGATCCGCTCCACCTGTCGATATATCTCCGCCGTTCCTATCCTGACGCCTCCCGGATTCAAAACGGCATCGGAACGGCCGTATATGACCATGCCGCCTTGATCGGTTAAAGCGACGTAATCGCCATGGCTCCAGACACCGGGGAACTTTTCGAAGTATGCGGCATGGTACTGGTGTTGCTCCGGATCATTCCAGAAACACACCGGCATGGATGGAAATGGTGCCGTGCAAACCAGTTCGCCTTTCTGGCCTTGCAGGGATCGTCCGTCATCATCGAAGACATCAACCTTCATGGCCAGGCCCCGGCACTGAATTTCGCCCCGCCTAACTGGCAGAATCGGACAGCCCAGCACAAAACAGGAAATGATATCGGTGCCGCCCGAAATAGACGATAAACAGACATCGGATTTGATCGACTCGTAAACATAATCAAAGCTATCCGGCACCAATGGCGAGCCGGTCGATAAGATCGTCTTGAGCGAGGCCAGGTTATGTGTATTCTTGGGCGTAACGGCCGCTTTTTTGAGGGCATCGATATATTTTGCCGAAACGCCGAAGACATCAATCCGGCACGCATCGATTAAATCAAACAGGGAGTCAGCCTTAGGGTAGAGCGGCGAGCCGTCATAAAGCACCAGCGTGGCGCCCGATGCCAGGCCTGAAACTAGCCAGTTCCACATCATCCAGCCGCAGGTCGTGTAATAGAACAGACAGTCGCCGGCATGGATATCGGTATGCAACAGATGCTCCTTCATATGTTGGATTAATGTGCCGCCGATGCCGTGGACGATGCATTTCGGAGGCCCTGTCGTGCCCGACGAATAAAGAATGAACAGCGGTGCATCAAATGGCATTTGTGCAAAGGTAATGAGTTGGTCATCCGGAAAGCCGGCCAGGTAATTTTGCCAAAGCGTCACCTGACTTTCAGGCTTCTTGTCAAAACTGTTTATCAAGGGAATCAGCACCAGCCTTTCAAGGGACGGCATGGCTTGAAGCAGCGGTGCTATCTGGCCGGAACGATCAAAAACCTTGCCGTTAAAAAAATAACCGTCGGCCATGAACAGTATTTTGGGGCTGATTTGGTTGAAACGATCGATAATGCCGGCCACGCCGAAATCCGGCGAGCAACTGCTCCAGATGGCCCCTAGACTTGTTGTGGCCAGCATTGCGATAATGCTCTCAAGCCGGTTCGGCAGAACACCTGCAACCCGGTCGCCCGGTCTAACGCCATCACTGCGTAGCACTTCTACAAGTTGCGATACTCGGCGGTACAATTCACCATAAGACAAACGCTGGTTTTCCCCGTTTTCGCCATGAGAAATAATGGCGCACTGATTTTCATGGCCTTTCAGCAGCAGATTTTCCGCATAATTAAGCCGCGCCTCGGGAAACCATCTGGCACCAGGCATTTTATCGGCATCCGCTACAATTTGCGTTCCTTTATGAGTGGCGATAATGCCGGCAAATTGCCACATCAAATCCCAGAATGCCGCCGTATCCGTAATAGACCAGCGGTATAGGCTCTCATAGTCTGAGACATCAATTCCGAGGCTTTCCCGCACCCTGGCCATAAAGCCGGTGATATTGGCTTTTTCTTGCTTTTCTATTGACGGTTGCCACATGATCGGATTCAAGTTGCCGCTTTCCTAATTCTAATGTTCACGATCTACAAAACCGTACTTGCGCATTTCTTGCAGGACAAAGTGGTTAAACTGTTTTTTTTCTATATTATCGGCGATCTTGTCCATGCTCCATAACGAGGCGGCCTCGACCCCGTATTCGGCCAAGAGCCTGACGTATTCTTGAGCGATACTTCGAATTTTGTAATTCTGAAAATCGACAACCACAACAGATTTTGCAGGTGCTGCATTACCTTTATTCATTTGTCACCTCCAATACCTTGCTAACGATTAATCATCCATGACTAATAGTTTCCGGAAGCGATAGGGCTAGGCGCTTTTTCATAATTTGAGAAGAAAAATGCAAAACAACCCGATATCGCGTAGCGCCATTTGTACCCATAGGCATAAATGGAATTATTTATAGCCTCTGGTCGAGCGAAGCAACAAAAGGCGACTGGAGGCTCTTCAGATAACAGCTGTCGCATGATTTTGTTCGTTTACCTGATCCAGGCGACAGATTGCTTGCTGTATTCAAGCCATTTATAACGCTCATGTTCAAAGCAAACTTTCAGAAAAATGCGATTTCTTGCAGTAAATAACATCTTTCGCCTTCTTATAGAGCGTTGAACTCATTGATAATTCCCCAAACTATGATGGCTAACATATTGAATCAGCATTTATACATATAAATGCCAATCATTTTATCCGTTGGTAATTTGCATCTGGAAATGAAAGCTGTTAACCAAAATGAAATAATTTTTAATACCTGCTTGCTTTTTATTGAAAAGCTTGATCTTAAATTCAAAAAATGCCAATTGATTCGATACAAAAATAAAAAAATGGAATTAAATTCACAACTTAGATTTATTTAAGTCTTACTTTCCAAGAGTTATCTTGTAGGGATATTTGAAATGCCTTAGAATTATTATCTAATGCAAACTCGCCTTTTATTGCCTAATAAAATATTATTTGAAAGTGAACAGCCCTCATAAATTCGGAATTATTCACCCTCATAGTAATAAATTGACAGCATTGGCACGATTGCTGGATGTTATTGTTATTGGATTGACTTTATGGGCAATCCTTGATCTCAACGCTGTTGAATGGGATCGCAAGTATACTTGGTGGCTTCTGATCTCAGTCGTCGCTTTCGGTATCTTTGCAGAATTCAATGAGTTATACCGGCAAAGTCGAGGACTATCTATTCACATTGAAATAAGGCGTATCCTTATTTCATGGTTTTGGGTGTTAGTTGTAATAATGGGAGTTGATCAGGCTTATCCCTTGGTGGACCCTGTTTTTAAGCATTATTTTTGGATGTGGATAGGATCAGTTCCTTTGGAAATAGCGTCCTGGCATATTATTGTTAGCAGTATTGCAGGCATAATCAGAAAAAGAGGAAGAAATACCCGGAGAGTTGCAATTGTCGGAGCCACCCGGTTAGGTGTTGAGTTAAAAAATATATTTGCCGAAGATGAATCGATGGGGTTGCATTTTGTTGGTTTTTATGATGAAGGGCAGGAAGCTGAGGCTAGTGGAGACAACTTTGCTGAAAATGAATTAGAAGGCAACTTTCGGCAATTAATCAGAGATGCCAAGAACGGAACTATAGATATTGTTTATATTACACTTCCCTTGCGAGCGGAGCTTAAAATTAAGGAATTGCTCGAGCACTTATCGGACTCCACCGTTTCAGTTTATTATGTCCCTGATTTATTCGTATTTGATCTGTTAAGGTCCAGCTTGCATCATATAAAAGGAATACCTGTCATCAGTATTCACGATACTCCTTTTTATGGGGTTGATGGTATTATAAAAAGAGCTTTCGATGTATTGTTTAGTCTGATTATTTTAATGGTAATTGCAATCCCGTTTGTAATCATCTATCTAAGTGTTAGAATCAGTTCGCCTGGAGCGGTGATATTTAAACAGCGTCGATATGGTATTGGGGGCGAAGAAATAGTCGTTTGGAAATTTAGAACGATGACTGTCAGTGAAGATGACAATACTATTAAACAAGCACAAAAGAATGATCCTAGAGTAACAAGACTGGGGGCTTTTTTAAGACGCACATCGCTGGATGAATTACCTCAATTTATCAATGTTTTACAAGGGAAAATGTCAATTGTTGGTCCCAGACCCCATGCGGTAGCGCATAATGAATGGTATCGCAGCCAAATAAAAGGTTACATGCTCAGGCACATAGTAAAACCGGGGATAACCGGATACGCACAGATCAATGGCTATCGGGGAGAAACGGATACTCTAGATAAAATGGAAAGAAGAATACAATATGATTTGGCCTATATAAGAAACTGGTCTTTGTGGCTGGATATTAAGATCATAATATTGACTATTTTCAAAGGTTTTCTAGGGGCAAAAGCTTATTAGTTCTATGTTGTAGCGTATTGCTTTGGGTGGTGTGAAAAATTACATAGAATAAATAACAAATTTTTTTATAGAATAAAGACTCTATAAAAAACTTGATTTTATTATGTTGCCGCGTCGAACGATAGAATATTTTATCGTAATGCAACTTTAATAACGCTCTTTTAAAATTCATAGTGATTTTTATTATAAAGTTAGATAGATAACTGTTTTTATTATTTTCTGGCGTGTTGAAATTGACCGCTGGAAATTATCAATGAATTGGAATGGTAGATGTTAGGTACGTGACCGACCGGTCGGTTGGCATGGTTCATGGAGGATGTAGGCTAAACCTGTTGTGAAGCAGGGGCGGAAAACCACGAGTCTTGGTAGGTGGGCTTGCCAAGATAGTCGGGCTGCAAATTATGATTATTTTATAATTTGTATTTAGGTGATTTTTATGAATAAAATGTTGTCAATTTTGGGAGTTGTCGCACTTGGATTCTCACTTCAAGCTGAGGCTGCAACTTATAGTGGTGCGTTGGAGATCAGTTCAACACAACCTGAAGATAATTTCAGTGTTACTCACATTCCAGCAAACAGCACTGTTGATGATACTCTGGAATTTACTTTTTCTGGTTTCCCATCAGTACTTTCAATCAGCAATACACTTCCTCAAGGATGGAGCAGTTTTAACGTTTCTCTTTGGGATAATGCTTTGTTCAGTGGCTCAGCGATTGCATCCGCATCTGGAACTGTAGGTGATATCTCTTTTCAAACGCTTCTAAATGCCGGCACATATTTCTTCCATATTACAGGTGAAACGGGAAGTAAATTGGCAACTTATCAAGTTGGCGTATACGCTACACCAATCCCCGCCGCAGTTTGGTTATTTGGTTCAGCTATAATGGGTTTAGTCGGTTTTTCACGTCGTAAAACTAATTAAGCACAATCTTAAGCATAAGGAAATTAATTTTCCGCTATACTAAAAGGGGCGTTAAACGCCCCTTTTTTTAATTTTACAAAATAGTAGTAAAAAATTATGTTGTTTTTTATGAGATTTTTTTTGTTGTTGGTAGCCTTTATCTTTTTTCAAACTGCGCATGCGGACCCTTATCAATATACAGTTAACTCCGGTGATATCCTCGAGATTTCGGTTTGGAATGAAGAAGCCCTGCAAAAGGAGTTGCGTGTTTTACCGGATGGAAGCATAAGTTTTCCGCTAGCGGGAAGTATCTCGGTTGCCGGTAAATCGATAACCCAGATACAGGCTATCTTGAAGGAAAGACTCGCAGAGTATATTGCCGATCCGGTAGTTAATATTTCAGTCAAATCGGTTGAAGGTAATTCTATCTACGTTATCGGACAAGTGAAAAAGCCGGGCCAGTTCGTTATGTATCAACCGATGGATGTCATGCAGATGCTGAGCCTAGCCGGTGGTCTGACAGCGTTCGCAAAAGCTAATGATATTGTCATTTTGCGCCGAAATGGCGATAAATCCGAACCGATTGCATTTAAATACGGTGAAGTGGAAGATGGCGACAAATTAGAGAACAACCACTTACTGCATAGTGGCGATGTAATTATAGTGCCTTGATCGTGCTCTATGTAAGCGTATATTGAGCACATGAAAATCATTTCTCAACCGGGTAAGCATGGAGGTTACGCTGATCGCAAAAGGATTGCGTTGATAATTAGTGCGGCTATTTTCTGTTCCGATCTTGATGCGGCTGAATGGACAGTGAGTGGTAATTTGAATCAGTCATTGTCTTATAATGACAATGTTAGAATGTTATCTCAAAATCCGGAAGCATCAGCTATTTACGTTTTAACGCCTACCCTTAATTTTGCTCGTAAAACTGAAGTGTGGGATGTGCAAGGTAGTGCCAGTTACGGCCTCCAGCATTATACTGATATAGAAGAACTCAATAACAACCCGCAAAACTATGGATTAAGTACCGCATACCGGACCGAACGCAGTAATACGGGATTAAGTGCGAGTTATTCTGTTTTGCCCAGCCAAAATTTCGCAGAGCAGGACACAGGTAATTTTGCATCAAATGCGAGCCGCGAAAACATATCAGTTACTCCATCCTATTCTTATCAATTTACAGAATTAGACAGCTTGATCAGTTCAGCATCCTATTCGAAATCAACCTATTCAAACGCCGGATTTGGTAATAATGGTGCCGATTTTAATAATTTTAATAATAACGAAACTAAGTCAATCAATGTAGGTTGGCAACGGCAGTGGAGTGAATTGTTTATGCAGTCCATTTCCGTATTTTATTCAAATTATGAATCGACAGGACAGGTAAGCGCCAGCAGTGACAGTTATGGGATAAACCTGTCATCGTCCTATCAGCTTTCGGAAAAATGGCAATTCAGCGGCACAGTCGGCGGACGAATCACAGATACAAGCACAGAGACAGCAATAATTCCCGGTTTGTTGATGATGACCGATCAAAATACGTCAGAAGGTTTTTTAACGGATATTGGTGTGCATTATACGGGAGAAAGCCTGTCGTCAAATTTTAGCTTAAGCCGGTCATTAGTTCCTTCCGGCCAAGGGCAGTTAACTGAGCAAACTAGAGTCAGCCTTGATTTTTTATATCAAATAACTGAACGGCTTTCGAGCGGGTTGACAACCAGTTATCAGGAAACGGATTCAGTCAGTAATAGTAATAATGGGCTAGGGATAAGCCGTACCAATATACAAGTTTCACCTAACATTAACTGGAAATTAACAGAGGATTGGTTGTTGTCGGCATCTTACGCTTATAGACAGCAGGAGAGGCCAAATTCGACTACAATAGACAACACACGGTTTGGAACTGCAGAGTCAAATATATTTATGTTGTCTATTAATTACAATTGGCCCGGTTTAAGTATTTCGAGATAAAGATTGAAATGGAAGAAAACGTTAAGACTCTGAGAGATTACCTGCAAATAGCGCGCAGACGAAAATATATCATAGTCATTCCTGCGCTCTTATTATTATTTGCCAGTGTCGCGGTTGCATTGATTTTACCTCCGGTTTATCAATCTCAAGCTACCATTTTGATTGAGCAGCAGCAAATTCCAATAGATCTGGTTAAATCAACCGTCACCAGTTATGCGGATGAGCGTATCAGCCTGATTCAGCAACGAGTCATGACGACTGATAATTTAACAAAAATCATTGACAAATTTGGGTTGTATCCCAAGCAAAAGAAACAATTGACGGCAGCAGAACTGGCTGAACAATTTCGATTGAATGCTCATCTTGAGCTTGTCAATGCTGATGTAATCAGTCAGGGAAAGCACAGCAAGGCAACGCTTGCGTTCAAATTGTCATTTGATGATAAAAATCCACAGGTGGCGCAAAAAGTTACCAATGAACTGGTTACCCTGTTTTTGAATGAAAACATCCGTAACCGGACAGAACGAGCCGAAGAAACAACTGTTTTTCTGGAAGAAGAGGCGCAGAAATTCAAAGTTGACATTCAGAAGATTGAAAATGAACTGGCTGAATATAAAGAAAAATACAGAGGCAGTTTACCAGAGTTATTATCTGTCAATCTATCAGCAGTCAGCCGTATCGAAAGTGAAATACAGCAATTGGACTTGAAGGAAAAAATGCTTGATGAACGAAAAATCAGCTTGAGATCACAATTGGCTGTAGCTGGTCAAGGTTTGCTGGTTCCATCTGCCTCTGATAGTCGTGCGCCAAGTTCACTTGCAGAATTAAAACAGGAACAGGCGCGCTTATTGAGCAAATATTCAGCCACTCATCCGGATGTCATTCGAATTAAACGACAAATTGAAATAATTGAATCGGGACAAAGCTCTGGACAGTCTGAGACAAGCGCTGAATTGCAGGAAGCGGAACAAGAACTGGCGACATTGCGGCAACATTATTCCGATAATCATCCTGATGTGAAGAACGCCCAGCGAAAAGTGGCCGAGTTGGCTAATTCGAAAAGCTCAGCTACTACGAAAAATCAACTAGATCAAACCATCAACAATCCAGCTTTTTTGCAAATTAAAAGTGAAATAGATGTGGCTGAGCTTGAGCTAGCCAGCATCAGAATGCACCGGACCGAATTGCAGGAAAAATTGAAAGCGCTGGAAGTTAATATATCACAAACTCATCAGGTTGAACGTGGTTACTATGAATTGATGAGAGACCTGGATAATAACAAGGCCAAATACAACGAGCTCAAGTCAAAACAGCTTCAAGCCAAACTGGCACAAACACTGGAAGAAGAGCAAAAGGCCGAAAAATTCAGTTTATTAGAGCCCCCACTTCTGCCTAGTAAACCTATAAAGCCTAACCGGTTCAAAATATTATTCTTGGGTTTTATATTTTCCATGGGAGCCGGTTTGGGTGTCGGTTATTTAAGAGAAATGATGGATGGCAGCATTAGGGGGCATCGCGCTCTGGCGCATATTGTTGGTGTGGAACCTCTGGTTGTAGTGCCTTATATTGAAAATCAGGAAGACAGGAATCGAACCAGAAAAAATATTATCAGCTTCAGCATTATAGCGGGAGTATTGTTTCTGGGAATGATAGTGGCAGTACATATGCTTTATATGCCGCTCGATATTTTATGGTACAAGGCCTGGAATCGGTTAGGACTTATATAAAATTATAATTAATCAATAACTTATTATATGAATGGAATTTTAAAGCAATTATCGGGAATATAAATAGTTAAAAAATCCTTAACAATAAGAAGTTATAATAATTGCATATGGAATGAGGATATTAAGGAAAAAACAAGAAATAATATGGATTAAACTTCTTATCCAGATCTTTTTTATAGCTGCAGAAGGGGCGTTACTTGTGTGGATATATCCGGATTCTCAAGAACAAGATGATAGATATAAATAATCCTGAATAGACTAGCAAACAGTGAAATGAGGCAATAAAATTGGATCTGATACAGCAAGCTTTGGACAAACATAGTAAATTTAAACAATCTGCGTCCGCCAGTCTGAAAAAAAGCAAGTCTCGCGATAAGCAAGACATAGTCTATACTAAAACTAAAATACGCACTGTCGATCGGGATGTCATGAAAGAGCGTAGAGTGGTTGCAATGCTGAAACATGATCCGGTAGCGGAAGTGTTCCGGATGTTACGCACCAAAGTTCTTAAACAATTGCGGGAAAACAACTGGAACAGTTTTGCCATTACCGCTCCGACACAGGGTGCTGGCAAATCAATGATTGCCGTAAACCTGGCCATTGCGATGTCCATGGAAGTCAACCAGACAGTCTTGCTTGTCGACCTTGATTTAAGATATCCAAAAATACACTGGTATTTTGATCTGCAAGTCGAGCTGGGGCTGAGCGATTACCTCATGTCCGATATACCTTTATCTGATGTCCTGATTAATACAGAGGGTTATTGGTTGACTGGGGCTGAGACCGTAAAAGACGATATACCCTTATCTGATATTCTGATTAATCCAGGATTTGAACGTTTAGTATTACTGCCAGGCAGAAACCGGGTGACGGGATCTTCGGAAGTATTGTCCGGGCCTAGAATGAAGAACTTGATCAAAGAGATAAAAAGCCACTATGAGTCAAGAATTATAATATTTGATCTACCTCCTGTACTGTCTACTGATGATGTTCTGGTCAGTATGGAATATTTTGACGCGGCATTACTGGTGGTCGAAGAGGGCGGCAATACACCAGAAGAAGTAACCAAAGCATTGCGAATGCTGTCTGGTACTCAATTGTTGGGTACGGTATTGAACAAATCGGAAACCTCGAATGAGCATCAGGGATATTATTAACCAATGTTACGCAGTAAATTTGCCTCGTCAATATGCTGTAAGGTCGAATTTGCCTGTGCCTATTATCATTTAAGGTCTAGTTAAAGCTACCGGCTAAAGTTTTCCGGAAAGTAATTGTTGTCTAGATAATTGTTTTTAATAGAATAATTTATGGCATCGATATTGATTTTAAGTTGATTAGTGGTTCTCTAAAAAAGACATAATGTTTATAAATAGAAATAGTCGCCTTGTGTTTCGGAATTATTAAAACAAAAATTGAATTAAGCAACTATGGGATGTGATGATGAAAAAAAATATATTTATTGTTAAGACAAGTTTAGTATTGCTTGGTCTGTTTTCGAGTGCATCCTACGCGCAAAATTATTATGTCTGTAATAATGGGACGGATAGGAATTCCGGTTTGTCACCTTATGAGCCATGGGCAACTTTTGATTACGCTATGTCAAAATTCGGCACCTTAAATGCTGGTGATGCCATTTTATTTTGTCGGGGCGGGACGTTTACTTCATCTTATCCCAGATTATCCAATTCACGCTGTGCCGCGGATGCACCATGTACAATAGCTGATTATATACCAGCCGACATGACATCCGGATCTGTCGAACTACCCGTCATTACCAGCAGCGGCGCCAGCGGCGTCTTCAATTTTCAGGATGGCGGCAATGCCGATCATGATGAAGGCTATGTCATCAAAAACCTGTCGCTCAAGGGAAAGGGTGCAGGATTCGGCATCTTCCTGTTCAATGATGTGGATTTTGTATCGGTTAACGGTGTCATTATTGATAGCTTTGGTGTCGGCATGTACTCGGCCGGTGCTAATGCAGCCAATCTTGGCGCCAATCAGGTCAATGAAAATATAGAATTAAAAAACTCGCAAATCATCAATAATACAACTCAAGGCTGGCTGGGCGGCTGCAATGATTGCGTAATCGATAACAACAAATTCACCAATAATGGCTTTTCTAAGAAAATATTGAATCATAATATTTATATATCCGGTTCCAATAATTCCGGCATTACGATTTCCAACAATACCTTAACCAAATCAGCCTTTGTTGACGGCAAATGCGCAGGTGTATCTTTGGTGGTTCATGGCGTAGTAAAAGATTTGACCATTAAAGATAATACTGTTTTTGAAGATATTGGAGCCGCCGAACAGACGTGCTGGGGTATTAGCGTCGATCCCGGCTATGCGACAGAAGAGTCCTTCAGCAATGTGGTGATTAGCGGTAATAAGATAACTAATGTTGGCAATGTCGGCATCGGCTGCGCTTCCTGCACGGATCTGCAGATTTTGAACAATACTATAACGCATGTCCAGGATTTCGGTTTTACTGCAGTCAGAGTGCCTGTAAGAACTGAAGATAGGGTTAAATCTAATAGAATAGAAGTTACAGGTAATAATATTGATCTATTAGACCCTAATAATAAACGTAAACAAGGTATTATTCTACCTACTGTAGGAGATGTTAATACAGGAATAAACGAAATTTTCATATCCAAGTAATAAAAATGAATTAATATCAAGTTGGGAGTGGTTTAATCGGTGTTATGGAATATATCGGTGGTTATGTTGCTAGTAACGCCTTTAATTTAAAAATGCATTATTATTTCCATTAATTGCCGATATGATGATTTAGCTTAATGGCATTGGGTTAACGCCTTTACGTATAATTTTTTGCTCCAATAATCGTTTAAATAGTATTTAGGATCATGTAGTGGAAGTGGATATCATTTCAGGAATAAATCAATTTCTTACCGAAAAAGCGTCGTTTTCGTATATCCCTGTTAGCTCTTGTATAATTATTGGCTTGGTCATCAGTTATTATCAGGTTAGCAAAAGGATCAGGCCGCAGCCGGAAACTGATAATGGCGGCATCAATACTTCGGCCAAACCTAAGCTAATAATCGAAGCCGGACGCACCGAACGCCAATATTGGAATGACCTTTGGCGCTACCGGGAGCTATTTTACTTCCTGGCCTGGCGTGATATTTTAGTACGCTATAAGCAAACCGTTATTGGTGTCGCCTGGGCGTTACTCAGGCCACTATTAACGATGATTGTATTCAGCGTGATTTTTGGCAAACTGGCCAAATTACCTTCTAACGGTGTGCCTTACCCGATACTGGTGTTTTCAGCGATGCTGCCGTGGCAATTTTTTGCCAATGCTTTATCCGAATGCAGTAATAGCCTGATCAGCAATGCCAATTTGGTTTCCAAAGTCTATTTTCCGCGCCTGATTGTGCCTACCAGTGCTGTTGTCGTCAGTTTTATCGACTTTTTGATTTCCTCCAGCATACTGGTCGCATTGATGATCTGGTATCAGTTTGTACCTACTTTGGGTATGCTCATGCTGCCATTTTTGATTCTTCTGGCGTTTGCAGCAGCGCTGGGCGGTGGGTTATGGTTTGCCGCGCTCAACATTAAATACCGCGATTTCCGCTATATTGTTCCGTTTGTGGTGCAATTTGGCCTGTATGTGTCGCCGGTCGGTTTTAGCAGCGATATCGTTCCGGAACAGTGGCGGCTGTTATATTCGCTCAATCCAATGGTCGGGGTGATTGATGGTTTCCGTTGGGCCATTTTAGGACAAAACACCGTAATATATTGGCCGGGTTTTCTGATGTCTGTCGGGATAGTGATTTTCTTATTGGCCAGCGGTATTTGGTATTTTCGTAAAACGGAACGCACTTTCGCGGATATTATTTAATTATGTCAGATGCAGTTATTAAGGTTGAAAACCTCAGCAAGAAGTACGTCATTGCCCATCAAGCCAATGGACGAGGAAGGCATGGCACATTGCGTGATGCGATCACCGACGGTTTTAAATCGGTAAGTAAACGGTTTACAAGACAATCCGATGTAAATGGTAGTCGTGAAGATTTTTGGGCGCTAAATGATGTATCGTTTGAAATCAAGCAAGGCGATCGGGTCGCTATTATCGGACGTAATGGCGCGGGTAAATCGACTTTGCTAAAAATTCTAAGCCGCATCACCGAACCGACCCGAGGCAGAATCACCATTGAAGGTCGCGTAGCTAGTTTGCTCGAAGTGGGCACCGGCTTTCATGCTGAATTAAGCGGTAGAGAGAATATCTTTCTCAACGGTGCGATTCTTGGCATGAGTAAGGAAGAGATCAAACGCAAATTCGATGAAATCGTGGCCTTTTCAGAAGTGGAAAAATTTCTCGATACCCCGGTAAAACGTTATTCATCGGGCATGTATGTGCGTTTGGCATTTGCGGTTGCCGCGCATTTAGAGCCGGAAATACTGATTGTCGATGAAGTGCTGGCGGTTGGCGACATGGAATTTCAGCAAAAATGTTTGGGGAAGATGGAGTCTGTAGCGAACGAGGGGCGTACTGTTATCTTCGTAAGCCATAATATGAGCGCTGTCCAAAACCTTTGCGAGCGTTCAATTTTATTAAGGGGGGGTAAGTTAATTTCTGAAGGGGGAACCAAGGAAATCGTAAAAGAATATTTAAGTTATTTAACGAAATCTGCGGCTGATCCGTTCAGAAATAACCCGGAACGAAGCGGAAGTGGAGAAATAAGATTAACAGGCGCTGAACTGCTTAATTCTGATCGTATACCCACTACTCATCCAGTCTCAGGTGAAAACATTACTGTTGTCCTTGACTATGAAACTTTGGTTGAAGTACGCAGTTTCGATGTGGTAATGACAATATATAATCATCTAGGTGTGGCAGTTACTAATTTAAATACACGAGTCTCGGGTTTTGCAGTCAAACCTTCGATGAAAGGCAAAATTTATTGTGAAATAGAGAATCTGCCTTTACCTTTGGGAGAATACAGAATAGCTGCAGCTGTTCAGTATAATAGTCGAAATGCTGATCATCTCCCCACTTTGCTTGTTTTTGAAATAACAGCAAGCCGTTTTTTTTCAACCTTTCAATCACCTGATATCCAATATTCAACAGCTTTGGTGACTCATTCATGGAGTTCAGAGTCGATAGATTGTTCAGGATCAGTAATTCGTTCAGAATCGGTAATTTATTAATGCAAATGGATAATCCTAGTATCAAACGGCCAAAGATATTAATAGATAATAGCGGCTATAAGTTAAGAAATATGGGTGATATTGCCATGCTCGTTGTGGCTGTGCAAAGGATATGCATGATGTATCCAAATGCTGATCTTCATGTTTTTACATCCGATGTAGATAGGTTAAAGAAGTTCTTGCCCAATGTTAAACCAGTAACATTTGAAGGACGACACACTTGGGAAATGACTTGGAATATATTCGGTGGATTTCATAAGTTAATTCCTCAGCAATTTCATAATAGTCTACTTCGATTAGAGCAAAACATAAAAATAAACCGACCGTTTCTGACAAAGCGTTGGATTACTTTTCGACTTGCAAGGAAAGGCCATGATTTGTCAGTAATGAATCAATATTTGGAATTAATTGAAAATGCTGACATGGTCATTGCAACAGGTGGAGGCTACATCACCGATCCATTTCAAGGACATGCAATACAATTAATGCAAACTCTAGCTCTGGCTAGGCAACAAGGTAAGCCCATAGTTTTGTTAGGACAAGGGTTAGGACCTGCGGTCTCCCCTTACTTATTATATTGGGCAGAAAAAATATTTCCTAAACTGAGTTTGCTTACAATTAGGGAGCAGAAAAATTCTTTACCATTTGCTTTGCAGGCTGGTGCTGAAAAGGACCGTATTCAAGTGACGGGTGATGATGCTGTCATTTTAGTCAATAACTTTACACCGGAAAGCTTGGGGCGATGCATCGGGATAAATCTTCGCGTAGCCGCCTATTCCGGAGTGCAGCAGGAACAGTTGGATGTTATTCGAAATATATTCACTCAAGCTAGGGATGAACTTGATGCGAAACTCTTGCCAGTCCCGATTTCCTTTCATGACGAGGATTCGGATTTAGCTTCTTTAAAGGTTTTGTTGGGAGAGGAAAATATTGATGCCTCATTGGACGATCTAGAGGATGTCATTAAACAAGTAGGACGCTGCCGAGTGGTTGTAACGGGCAGTTATCATGCGGGCGTATTTGCCTTGTCACAAGGGATAAGCGTCGTTGGGGTTGCGAATTCGGATTATTATCGACATAAATTTGAAGGGCTGGCAGACCAGTTTGGAGGAGGATGTTTTATAGTGGATATGGAAAAAGACAAATTTGCCTTACAACTCCTTCGGGCGATTAAATCGGCTTGGGATAATGCGGAATCCGAGCGTGAGCGGCTTTTGATCGCGGCAAGCGAACAAATCCACAAAGCTGACTCGGCTTATCTTGAATTAAAGAAAATAATAGAAGAGGTCATGGAAAAGTGATGCAGGCTCTGACACCGGCAATATCGGTTCTTATGCCCGTCTACAATGCAGAGCGTTACGTCGCTGAAGCGGTAGAAAGCATACTTAATCAGACTTTTATCAATTTTGAGTTCATTATTATCAATGATGGTTCAACCGATCGCTCGCTGGAAATATTGCAGCGTTATGCGAGACAGGATAGTCGTATTAGATTGATTAATCGGGAAAATCAGGGGTTGGTCAAAACTCTTAATGAAGGTGTTGATTTGGCAATGGCGCCGTATATAGCAAGGATGGATGCGGATGATATTAGTTATCCTGATCGGTTATTTAAACAAGTCAATTTTCTTAACGAGCATCCTGGTTATGTGGTACTAGGTTCTAGAACGCAGCTAATTGATGAGGATGGTGATCCATTAAGTCTTTTTTCACTAAATACAACTCATAAAGAAATTGATCGGGCACATTTGCAGGGCAGAGGGGGAGCAATAGCTCATCCTGCCGCAATGTTTAGAAAGAATAAATTTAATTCCGTTGGTCGATATCGTTCGGAGTTTATTCATTCAGAGGATCTGGATTTATGGTTAAGGATGGCGGAAGTTGGTGAATTAGGTAATTTACCTGATTTGCTTCTTGATTATAGACAGCATTCAAATAGTGTAGGCCATAAATATAGAATTGAACAAGTTAACTCAACAAATAAAGCAATTAAAGAGGCTTATGAAAGAAGAGGTATTTCAAACTCAGATTGTACAATAATCGAAGAGCCTGAATTAGATATAAAGCAACTGCATTTGAAATGGGCATGGTGGGCACTAGGCGCGGGCAATATAAGGACTGCTAGAAAATATGCAATTAAGTTATTTAAGAGCGACCCTTTTTCTCTGGAAACATTAAGATTATGCGCTTGTGTTTATAGAGGTTATTAGTATTTTTGAGTATTTTGCAAGCTCAAATCATTTTATTTGCTATTTTCTGTAAGTTTTGTATCACATTGCAATGAAGCTAAAACTAAATATATTAGGAGGCGGTTATTTCTAATTGGTTCGCTTACGTCATGTTAGCCATATGGCCATTAGTTGCTATATGGCTATATCGATCAAAAACAGTAACGGAAGCGACCTTGTGGACCATTCTTGGCGGACATATGTTTCTGCCAGTCAGAACAATGGTTGATTTGCCGATGATACCGCCTCTTGGCAAAGAATCAGTTCCCGCGCTCGCAGCTTTTTTTGGTTGCAGATTTATAGCAGGACGGAAAATTTCTTTTTTGGGGCAACGTGGCTGGGTGTTCTGGTTATTGCTGTTGTTTATATTGGGGCCTTTTGTTACCGCAGAATTGAATGGTGATGCTATTTTTGTCGGTGGGCACCGATTGCCTCCGATGGAGCATTACGATGCGATATCTGCTGTGATCAATCAGTTAATTATTATTATGCCATTCTTTCTTGGGCGGCAGTTATTTCGCACTGTAGATGATCATGCCCTTCTATTTCGCGTCCTTATCTTGGCTGCATTGTTTTATTCATTGCTGATGTTATTTGAACTGCGTATGACCCCTCAGTTACATAGATGGGTATATGGTTATTTTCCCCATAGTTGGGTTCAGCAGAGTAGAGGTGGTGGCTTTCGCCCGGTAGTTTTTATGGGGCATGGACTTTGGGTAGCTTTTTTTACAGCCGTTACGGTCATCGCTGCAACGGTATTTTGGCAGTTAAAAATCAAAGCAAGTAGATTCTCGCCGGCAAATGTTACTTATTATTTACTGCTAATGCTATTGCTCTGTAAAAGCATGGCTTCCATCATATATGGCTATGGAGCTTTTTTATTGATTAAAGTTGCTTCGTTCAAGGCTCAGCTTCGAATAGCTAGAATCTTAGTGTTGATAGCATTACTTTATCCCACCATGAGTATTATGAATCTTTTCCCTCATCAGACATTGATGGGGTGGGCTCAGTCCATGAGCGCTGAGCGTGCAGAATCGTTGAATTACCGGTTTAAAAATGAACATATATTGTTGGAGCATGCTCAGCAACGCTCCTTTTTTGGTTGGGGAAGTTGGGGACGTAACCGTGTTTATAATGAAGAAACCGGCGATGATATGACTATAACGGATGGAAAATGGATTATTACTTTTGGTTCGTTTGGCTGGATGGGTTTTATCGCTGAATTCGGACTTTTGGCGTTGTCGGTTTTTCGTGCCGCATCAGTATTTAAGTGGGTTAAAACACAACAGGAAATGACATTTTTATCGGCACACGCACTTCTTATTGGGTTTGTTATGATAGATCAATTACCCAATGCTTCGTTGGCACCCTGGTTATGGTTATTGGTTGGTGCATTGTTGGGTCGGACGGAAGAAATCTCTGAAGCCTATCGAACAGAGAACTCAGTCGCTTTTATAAATAAGACATTGATGAAGCAAGGTGTTTAGTATGGATATTAATTTCATAATGGCAGGTGCCGCCATGAGTGGTGGCGATAGAGTCTGTGCGATTTATGCAAAAAAATTGATTGAGCGTGGGCATCATGTCAATGTTATTGCGCCTAAAACAGAATTGTTAACCTTCAGACAACAGTTAAAACGGATAATTAAAGGTTTGGGTTGGAAAACGGTCGCTGAACAATTACAAAATCATTTCGATTTATTAGGCGTTAAAGTCACGTATCTGGAATCAAAACGCCCAGTTACAAGTCGCGATGTACCTGATGCCGATGTGATAATAGCAACTTGGTGGCTAACATCAGAGTGGATTAATGAATTTCCTAAATCAAAAGGAGTAAAAGTACATTTTGTACAACACCATGAGAATTTCAAATATTTACCAATAGAAAGAGTTACACAAGTTTATAAATTGCCATTTTATAAAATTACAATTGCTAATTGGTTGGTTAATGTATTGAAGAAAAACTATAACGCAAAGGATGTTTCTTTGGTGCCTAATAGTGTTGAACTAGATACATTTTACGCAGCCCGTAGAGGGAAACAGGTAAGACCTACGATAGGATTTTTGTTCTCAGAAGTTGAATTTAAAGGTGTTGTGATTGCGCTTAAGGTAATAGAACAGCTTAAATTAAAAATCCCAACGCTTAGAGTAATTAGTTTCGGCAATAAAAAGCCAGAAATAATTACTTTGCCTGAGTATATAGAGTTGGAAGTGAATCCCATGCAAGATACTCTTCGAGATATATATCAACAATGTGATGTATGGTTATGTTGCAGTCTGAATGAGGGTTTTGGGTTAACGATTTTAGAAGCGATGGCATGCCGGACTCCTGCCGTTTCAACTAAATGTGGTGGGCCAGAGGATATAATTTCTCATGGATATAATGGTTATCTTTGTGATGTTAATGATATCGATGCACTGACAGAATCTGCATTTCAATTACTTAATTTTTCTGAAGAGAATTGGCTGGAATTTTCTGATAATGCTTATGAGCATGCGACCAGTTATTCTTGGAATGATGCTGTAATATTATTTGAGCGTGCATTGAAAAAAGCACTGACTATTGACAGTAGTTCAAAAAAATTAGAGCAAGAAGTGAGAGAATATTAAAGTTAGTAAACCTATCTAGTATTAGATACATTGTTGAGAGAGCTTATTGTTTTATATACAAAAATAATAGGATTACACTTGAATATTGGCGTCATGAGGAAAATTGGTCTAGTCGATATGGAGAGGCACTTTCATTAGCGAATATTTTAAATCGTCTTGATGAACAGAGAGACTGTGTCAAAAGTAATACTGATCTTTACTGCGCATATGAAAGAGATAAAAACATTAGAAATATTTGTTAGGGCAAAGGCTGGTGGTGATTTAGTTATGCTTATAAAAAAGAAAGAAATTTCTAAAGCAATAACTGTTTTTTCACTCTTATGACACATTGTCTTGATATTTTAACTAGAACGATTTTTTAATTTTTTAAAATTAATGAATAGGTTGTCTTTTAATTAAATAAATATATTTTTAAAAATAGTCACGAAGTTTACGAAGCAACTTATATGCATAATATCAAAGATCAGGTTAAGAAAAAAAGAATATCATGTATTTATCCTAGCTATTTTTGTAACAGAGGGGTACCTCATGCCTGTTTATCTATTGTTTCTTCCATGTTTTCTTCCGATTTGGACGTTGAGATTATAGGGGTAAGCTCTGATAAAGAAATTTCTTCCCCTTTTTATACAAATACGATTTCTCCGTCAATTAACCCTATAGTATATCGATTGTTTTCTGGAGAAAAGCTACGACGTTTTTGTGAATATAGATTTTTGAAGAAATTAAGGGATGATGACATTACTTACCTATGGCCAGGTACTTCGATTAACCTATTTGAAAAAATAAAAAAACAGGGTAATAAAATAGTTATTGAAAATATTAATTGCCATCAATTTATTAGTAGACAAATATTAGACTCTGAATATAATAAACTTGGTTTAAAGCCTGCTCATACAATAACTGATAATTCTATTCAGGACGAATTCCATAAACTTGAATTAAGTGATTATGTCTTCAGTCCTAGCCCTGCTGTTTCTGAATCGTTGTTATCTTCTGGTATAGCTAATGAGAAAATTCTGCAAACAAGTTATGGCCTTTCAGAAAATGAGATATTTGAATACCAATTTAATAATAAAAAAAATAAGCCACTTACGGCAATTTTTGTAGGTAGAATTAGTGTAAGAAAAGGCATTCATTTATTATTGAATTATTGGGATAAAGCCAATATTAATGGTATTTTAAAAGTCATTGGTCAAGTAGAGGATTATGGGCAAGAAATTATCGAACCTTTTTTAAATCATCCCAAAATTCAGTTTTTAAAATATACCAATGATTTAAAAAAACTTTATAGGGAAGCTGACTTTTTTATTCTGCCAAGTCTGGAAGAAGGAAGCCCTTTAGTGACTTATTTAGCATTAGGAGCTGGATTGCCTTGTCTTGTTTCTCCAATGGGAGGAGGCGGAATAATTAAGGATGGGCATGAAGGTTCTATAATTGATCCCCACGATGAAGCAGGATGGGTCGCAGCAATAAGACAAATGGAAAGTAACCAGGAACTACGGGAATACCAAAGCAAAGCAGCATGGGAATCGGCAGCGACTTATTTATGGAAAAATGTTGGACAGAAACGTGCTAATGAATTGCTGCACCGAATGGAAGTGTCAAACTGATGCGTTTATTAGTATTAGGTGGTAGCGGATTTATTGGATCGCACATTGTTGCCAGATTACTAGCTGATGGATATAAAGTAAGAGTTTTTGATCGAGGCAGGCATGCTAATCAAAGGATTGCGGGTGCTGAATATTGCCAAGGTGATTTTGGAAATCAGATTGAATTAGCGGACGCACTGGAAAATATTGATGGTGTAATCCATGCAATAAGCACCACTGTACCAGGAAGTTCAAATTTAAATCCTGTTGCAGATATTGAAACAAATTTAATCAATTCAATAAATCTGTTGCAGTTGATGCATAAGGCTAACATTAGGCGTATCGTCTATTTGTCTTCCGGTGGGACTATTTACGGGGTGCCAAATTTTTTGCCAATTACGGAAGATCACCCACAGAATCCTATTTGTTCTTATGGTGTTGTTAAATTAGCTATCGAAAAATATCTTTTTTTATTTCAACATTTATACGGTCTTTCACCTATTATTTTGCGAGTTTCAAATCCATTTGGTCCCGGTCCAGCACGTCTAGGTATTCAAGGGGCCATTGCAACGTTTATGGATCGTATTGCCAAAAATGAAACTATTCAAATCTGGGGTGATGGTTCAGTTGTTAGGGATTATTTATACATTAGCGATTTGATAGATGCTTGTATGTTAGCTTTAGAATCGCAAGAAACAGGGGTTTTTAATATAGGTAGCTCTACCGGTTATTCTCTTAAGGAGATTATAAATACTCTCGAACAGATAATGAATAAGAAAGCTATAGTTGAATTTAAACCAAGTCGGAAATTTGATATTCAGGAAGTTATCCTGGATTGCCAATTAGCTAATGATAAGTTAGGGTGGAAACCCATAATTTCAATAGAACAAGGAATTAGAATTTTTTATGATTGGTATTTAAATCAAACACCAAACACCAAATACTAAGTTTATATTTTAAATAATATTTTTAAATTTTTTCATTATAGTCTCGTAAGAAATAAATAAGTAAAATTAGAATTATACAGATTAACAAGCCATTAAGCGCTTTTAATCATGTAGTGGATATGGAAGTGATTAACTCATTCAATTATGAAGTTAAAACAAAAAGTAATAGGAAGATGAAAAATGGTTTCATCAACAGAGCCTGATTGGCAACGAGAAAAATCAATGCGATTTTGGGATCCTAGTAGAAAGCTACTCAAATCGATTAGGGATTATCAGAAATATCGTAATAAAAAGAGTTATGTAATGTCTTTTTATAAAAATTTGGCAGTAATACGACACCGATTCTGGAGTATTGTGACTGGAGCAGACATTCAATTGAACTCTCAAATTGATGGAGGGTTATTAATTCCACATCCAAATGGTATTGTTATTCATCCAAAAAGTACAATTGGGCCAAACTGTTTGATTTTTCAGCAAGTCACTATAGGAGAAAAAGACGGGGGGATTCCTAAGATTGGTGGGCATGTTGATATAGGTGCTGGTGCTAAAGTCTTGGGAGGAATAGTTATTGGAAACCATGTGTGTATAGGTGCAAACGCTGTGGTAATTAATGATGTTGCGGATGGATGTACAGTTGCAGGTATTCCGGCACGAGTTATAAGTAAGTCTAAAAACTAATGGAAAAAAAAGAACTACGTTTATTGATAGTTATTATTAACTATAAAACGTCAAAACTTGTCTGCGAAGCACTGTGTTCGTTAGATGGGCAAATCAATACAAGCAGCGATAAGGTAGTAGTGATTGATAATGCCTCCAATGATGGTTCTATTGATGAAATAAGCGCATTTATTAAGGCTAGGAACTGGAATAATTGGATTGATTTGATACCTTCAAATGTTAATGGTGGATTTTCAGCAGGAAATAATTTAGGGATCAAGTCAGCAAAAGCAAAATATTATTTATTGCTTAATAGTGATGCTTTTGTACGTGATAAAGCCATTGAAATAATGATCCAAGAAATGGAATCAAACCCTAAGGTAGGAATTGTTGGGCCTAAGCTTGAATGGGAAAATGGCGAGCAACAGGTAAGCTGTTTTTATAACTTGACACCTTGGAACACATTTTTAAATACCGCCAGCACAGGGATTTTAACGCGGTTATTTAATAAAGTCGGCATTAACGAGGTGGCGATACCTGTTGACAAATTTGTTCAGTTACCTGAATGGATTAGCTTTGCCTGTGTACTTATTCGTAATGAAGCTATTCAAAGCATTGGGTTAATGGATGAAGGATTTTTTATGTACATGGAAGATGTTGATTATTGCCGGCGAATCAGAAAAGCTAACTGGGATATATTGTTCTGCAATAAAGCAAAAGTGGTTCATCTTAATAATGGCTATTCAAATAACCTAAAAATAAGAAAACTGCCAGTCTATTATTATCAGTCCCGTGCTCGCTATTTTATAAAATATTATGGACGAATTGGTTTCTTTATGACAAATATTCTGTGGTATTTAGGGCGTTTGGTTTCAATAAGTAGGGAGTACTTGCAAGGTAAAGAAAAAAAGATTTCTCCTGATAGTTATCGCGATATTTGGCTTGGTTCATGGCAAAGAGTCAATCAATATGAATAATCATCAGATAATTTCAGGCCTAGTTGGAATAGTTGTTATTGGTCGAAATGAAGGGTCACGGCTAATTAAATGCTTACATTCGGTACTAAAGGCAAAAGTGCCGATAGTTTATGTCGATTCCCAATCCTCTGACAATAGTGTGGCCGAGGCTGAAGCACTCAATGTAATTACAATTATATTGGATACCTCTAAACCTATTAATGCAGCCAGGGCAAGAAATGAAGGATTCATCAAGTTAATTCAAGATTATCCTGATATTCAATATGTACATTTTATTGATGCGGATTGTGAGTTGGCCGATAATTGGTTGAGTAGTGCAATTGCAGTGCTAGATGAGCAAGGGCAAACCGCTGTGGTATGTGGTCGATTACATGAAAAGTATCGCAATCAATCTATCTATATGCGGTTATGCGATATGGATTGGTATAGAAAACCAGGACTAATTGATGCTTGCGGTGGGATTGCAACTTATCGCCGTAGTGTATTTGAACAACTCAATGGTTTTAATGAGACTTTAATTGCAGGCGAAGAACCTGAACTCTGTAAGAGAATAAGAAAAAATGGCTGGAATATTTTATGTTTAGCAGAGGATATGGGAACGCATGATTCAGCGATGGTGTATTTTTCTCAATGGTGGAGAAGATGTGTAAAAGTTGGATTTGGTTATGCAAACGGTATTGAGTGGAATGGTTGGGCCAGACAGTATAAGAGCACTATAGTTTGGGGGGGATGTATACCACTTACTATTTTATTAAATTTATTGTGGACTAATTATAGCTTGTTGCTTTTTATTTTATATCCAATTCAAATTTTACGTGTTATTCTGAAAAGTGAAAATTTATCTGCTTACGATAATATTATATATTCTATTTTTTGTATATTAGCAAAATTTCCACAGATGCAAGGTGTTTTAGAATATTATCTAAGTAAAATAATAAGTCATAAACAAGTAATAATTGAGTATAAGATTTAGTAAAAATTATAACTAATTTATGAGTAATAGTAGAAAAAAAAAGCGGCAAGAAATTATACAAGCTTGGCATGAGGATTTGAGCAAATATCCACACAGACCATGGCTAAAGGAAGTTTCAATTATAGCTATTGCCTGGTATAGGTATGGACAGTTAGTTGATAATATGCCTGAAGGATTATTAAAGAAAATTAAGCTAAAAATTTACTGGCTAATATTTCATTTAATAGAAATAGCTATTGGCGTTTCTTTGCCGAAATCTGCTGAAATTGGTGGTGGTTTAAGGATTCATCATTTCGGCAATATTTTTATACATAAAAATGCGAAGATAGGCAAAAATTGTGTTTTGAGGCAGGGTGTTACGATCGGCAATAGACATAATGATGATTTAGTTCCAGAAATATCTGATAGTGTTGAGTTAGGGGCTTATGCTCAGATATTAGGGAATGTGAAATTAGGCAAGAATTCCAAGGTCGGTGCAATGACTGTTGTTTTACAAGATGTTCCCTCTGGAAAAACTATTTGCGGTAATCCTGGCAGAATAATTAATAAGGTTTAGTTGATAGATATGGACAAGAATTTGAATATTGCAATAATTGGATTAGGTTATGTAGGATTACCCTTAGCAGTCGAATTCGGTAAAAAAAATCCAACACTAGGGTTTGATATTAATCAAGCTCGTATTAGCGAGTTATTAAACGGCATAGATTCTACGCTAGAAACTTCCAAGGAAGAATTAGCAGAAGCAAGGATGCTGAAATTCACAACTGATGCCGCTTTATTGGCTTCATCTAATATTTATATCGTAACGGTTCCCACTCCTATTGATGAAAGCAAGAATCCGGACCTTTCTCCGGTAAAATCCGCAACAAGCTTGATAGCCCGCTATCTCAAGAAAGATGATATTGTCATTTATGAATCTACGGTTTATCCAGGCGCCACAGAAGAAGTATGTGTGCCGATCCTTGAGAAAATTTCTGGATTAACGTTCAACCAGGATTTCTTTTGCGGCTACAGTCCTGAGAGAATTAATCCGGGCGATAAAGAACGTCGATTGACTAATATCCTTAAAATAACTTCAGGATCCACCCCCGAAATCGCCACGATTGTTGATGATTTATATAAGTCAATTATTACGGCTGGAACGCATAAGGCAAGTAGTATCAAAGTGGCTGAGGCTGCTAAAGTAATTGAAAATACGCAGCGCGATATTAATATCGCCTTAGTTAATGAGTTGGCTCTTATATTTAATCGAGTCGGTATTGATACACAAGAGGTTTTAGAGGCTGCGGGTACCAAATGGAACTTTTTGCCTTTTCGTCCCGGTTTAGTCGGGGGGCATTGTATTGGTGTGGACCCTTATTATTTAACCCATAAGGCAGAGGCACTAGGTTATCATCCGCAATTAATTTCTGCCGCTCGACGCATTAACAATAATATGGGATTGTTTGTTGTTAGCGAAGTAGTAAAGCTTATGGCAATCAAAGGCATTAATATTGTTAATTCAAAGATATTAATGTTGGGGCTGACATTTAAAGAAAACTGTCCCGATTTAAGAAATACCCGTGTTGTGGAAATGGTCAATGAACTAATTACTTATCAAGCAAATGTTGATATTTATGATCCTTGGGTGAATAAGGAAGAAGCTAGGCATGAATATGGCCTTGAGGTGATAGATAAGCCGGCAGTTGAATCCTATGATGCAATTATTATTGCCGTTTCTCATGATCAGTTTAAAGAAATGGGAGCTCAAGGAATAAAAGCATTAGGTAAAGATAATCATGTTATTTACGATATTAAATACCTATTGCCATCTAATCAGGTGGATGGCCGATTATAATTGATAAATCCATTTTATATAAGTTACAAAGTTTAACTGTAATATTTTTGCATTATAAAAGGCTATTTAGAACATATATGAGTAATAATTTTAATTATCTATTAGTATCACCATGTCGCAATGAAGCCGACTTTATGAAGCAGACTTTGGATAGTGTCGTCGCGCAGTCGATTCAGCCAAAGTTATGGGTAATAGTCGATGATGGGTCTACAGATGAAACACCGGCTATTCTGGCCGATTATGCGAGCCGTTATCCATTTATCAAAATCGTAACGCGCACAAATCGCGGACATCGCAGTGTGGGACCGGGAGTGATCGAGGCTTTTTACGCAGGTTTTGAATCGGTTGATTCAAGCCAGTTCGATTTTATCTGCAAGCTGGATCTGGATCTGATAATGCCTCCCCGGTATTTCGAGATTTTAATTCAGCGAATGAATGAAAACCCCAGGATAGGTACTTGTAGCGGTAAACCTTATTATGTGGATAAAAACAGCGGCAATTTAATTAGTGAAGGCTGTGGGGATGAGAATTCAATCGGGGCTTCAAAATTTTATCGGCGGCAATGCTTCGAGCAGATTGGCGGCTTTGTTAGGCAGGTCATGTGGGATGGGATCGATGGCCATCGTTGCCGGCAGTTGGGATGGATTGCCATTAGCTGGGATGAGCCTGATTTAAGGTTTACTCATTTACGCCCGATGGGATCGAGCCAACAGAATATTTTTGTGGGACGGATGCGGCATGGGTTTGGCCAGTATTTCATGGGCACCGGGATAATCTATATGTTGGCTTCCGCCGTGTATCGCATGGCTCGTCCTCCTTATGTAACAGGCGGATTGGCCATGTTTTGGGGCTATTTAAACAGTTTGATAAAAGGCTTGCCAAGATTTGAGGATGAAGAGTTAGTCAAGTTTATAAGAAAATATCAATGGGCTTGTTTGCTAAAAGGCAAGGAGCGAGCTACTGCCGAATTAAATGAGCAGCAGGCTGCGGCCTGGAAAGGCTGATTTAATAATTTGATTAAAACTATGAAAAAAAACAAGCTAGCCTATCTTGCCCCTGAGATTCCGGCGTTATCGGCAACTTTCGTTTATAACGAGATTTTTCAGTTGGAGCAGTTAGGTTACTCCGTCGTGCCGTTTTCAGTTCATCGACCTGGCGTTCCTGTATCTGATAAAAAACTGACTGATTTGGAAGCAAGCGTTTTTAATTTGTATGCGCAAAAGAAACACGTTGTACTGAAAGAGAATGTTCTGTTTTTGTTGAAACATCCTCTTCGGTATTTCAGTACGCTGAAGATGCTGTTATCGGATATGTTCAAGGTGGGCATTTTGTCTCGAACGGCGATGGGCCTCGTTTTTCGTTTTTTTTATTCGGTTGTTCTTGCCAAACAGCTTTTAAAAGCCGGCGTTCAGCATATTCATGTGCATTTTGCCCATGTGCCTGCCGATATTGCTATGTATGCGGCCTCCTTATCGGGCATTTCTTTCAGTGTGACGGCCCATGCCAATGATCTGTTCGAAAGAGCATGGTTGTTGGCCGAGAAGGTTGATCGGGCAAAGTTTTTTGCAACGATTTCTGAATTCAATCGGGAATTCCTTCGCCAGCAGGGATGTAATGCTGATCAGGTTGTCATTGTCCGCTGTGGTGTGGATGTTGAACACTTTCACGGCCGGAAAAAAGCAACTCCCTTCGATCTGCCCAAAATCGGATTTATCGGCAGATTGGTCGAAAAGAAAGGCGCGGACGATCTCTTGCACGCTGCCAGTGAGCTGAAAAAGCAGGGCATGAATTTTAAATTGATCATTGCCGGATCGGGTCCGCAGGAAGGCTATCTGACAGAGTTGGCCAGGGAGGCAGGCCTGTCTGATGACTGTGTTTCCTTCGCAGGGGCGATTGCCCACTCTGCTGTCCCCGAGTTTCTCAGTGAGCTGGATATGCTTGTATTGCCTTGCAAGAAGGATAGCGCCGGAGATATGGATGGTATTCCGGTAGTGTTGATGGAAGCCATGTTGAGCGGAGTTTCTGTCATATCGACCCGCTTATCGGGAATTCCGGAACTGGTTGTTGACCGTGAAACGGGTTTACTGGTCGAGCCTGGGAATAAAATACAGCTTGCCAATGCAATCCGGACTTTAATTGAAGATAAAACGTTATCTGAACAATTAAACATTAACGCTATCTCGAAAGTTAAAAAGGAATTCAATTTAAAGGATAATGCCGGTCAGCTTACCAAGCTCTTTGATAAATATCTGGCTTCAGCTTAAGCTTTCAATTTACCTCAGCCAACTATAAAACTATTCAATGGAAGCCTTCTATCGTCAATCCTGGTGTCTTTGCGGTTTGCCCTTCGATGCAGTGAACACGTCTTCTGCAATTTCAGCCTTGAAACAGGCAATAAAGGAAAAGAGGCCTTTTTTCCTATCCACACCCAATGTTAATTTTCTGGCCGCGATACAAACAGATAGGGCGTTTCGTGAGACGGTTATTAACAGTGATTTGTCGATTGTCGACGGCATGCCGCTAATCTGGATGGCCAGACTGTTAAAGATTCCTTTGCCGGAACGCGTGGCGGGCTCCGGCTTGATCGAAGCGCTATTTGCCGAAAAAAATGCGTCGCCCATACGGGTGTTTTTTTTTGGCGGAGCGCCGGGGGTCGGTGAGCGGGCTTGTGAAGTCATTAATCAGGCGGGGGCGGGGCTGCGCGCCGTAGGGCACTATTGCCCCGGGTTCGGCTCAGTTGAAGAAATGAGCGCCCATGAAATTATTGAAGAAATCAATTGGCATGAGATTGATTTCTTGATTGTCTCCATAGGCGCCAAGAAAGGTCAGACCTGGATTGAAAGAAACAGGCATCAATTAAAGGCGCCGGTGATCAGCAATTTGGGCGCCGTGGTTAACTTCTTTGCCGGAACGGTGAAGCGCGCGCCGGTCTGGATGCAGCGTGTCGGGCTGGAATGGTTGTGGCGTATTTTGGAAGAGCCTTCATTATGGAAACGTTATTTTTTCGATGGCTTAAGATTTGCGAAATTGTTGTTGGGTAATGTGATTCCTTATGCCATCTGGATACGTTTTAATCAGGAAAAATTAAATGAAATCAAACCGGTCGTTATTAATACTGAAGAAGACGATGATACGATTAAAATTTATTTGATTGGAGCGTGTATTGATAAGACAATTGCCGCTTTAAGGCCGGTCTTTAAAGAGTGTGTTTCAAAACAGAAAAATATCCTGATCGATTTGCAGGATGTGCCGGTAATTGATGGGGCTTTTCTGGGACTTTGCCTGTTGCTTTATAAGCATTTAAATCAACATGGATGCCAGTTAAATTTCCAGAATATTAATCAGCAAAATATCAGGATTTTTAAATGGAATTCAGCACAGTTTCTAATTCCATAACTTTTAACGCTGTTTTCTGTAAAGAATATAATGAATAAAGCGATTGCTGTCTGGAAATTTGACTACCGATATTTGGCATTGATCGGCGCAGGTCTTTTACTATTGTTAACCGCATTTGCCGGTGGATTGGAAGAGTTGCTTTCCCGATGGGAAAAACAGGAAGAATATAGCCATAGCTACATGCTTCCGTTTATTACGCTGTATTTTATCTGGCAGCGGAAGAATATTATTCAACGATCTGATTTTTCGCCGTCCTGGATCGGATTCGGCATTGTTCTGTTAGCGTTGGCCGTATTTCTGGTGGGCGAAATCAGCGCGCTTTATATACTGATTCAGTATGCCCTTATCGCCGTATTGATGGGCTCTGCTTTGTCCATTATGGGATGGCCGGCGATCAAGCCGGTCATTGTGCCTATTCTGCTGCTGGTCTTCGCTATTCCATTGCCGTATTTTCTTGAAGCCAGCCTTTCTGCCAATCTGCAGTTATTGTCTTCAAAATTGGGCGTGTCATTCATTCGCTGGTGCCAGATTCCGGTTTATCTGGAAGGCAACATCATTGATCTGGGCAGTTATAAATTGCAGGTCGTGGAGGCTTGCAGCGGACTGCGTTATCTTTTTCCGCTTATGAGCCTGGGCTTTATTTGCGCCTATATGTATAACACGGCGTTCTGGAAGCGTGCTTTGGTGTTTTTATCGACCATTCCGATCACCTTGTTCATGAATAGTTTCCGCATAGGCATGATTGGCGTTCTGGTCGATAACTGGGGCGCAAGCATGGCAGAAGGTTTTCTGCATGATTTTGAAGGTTGGGTCGTTTTTATGGCCTGCCTGGGGATTTTAATAGCGGAAATGCTTTTACTGTCCAGGCTTGGAGCGGATCATCGGCCTTTTGCCGAAGTTTTTGGCCTGATAGTCGATCAATCCGTCAATGATATGGCGGAGGCAAAAGCCAGGCCGTTGTCACGCCCTTTTTTTGCGATCATTGCCAGCCTGGTCCTGGCTACCGTGACGGTATTTTCAATCGATAAAAGGGCCGAGGTTTTCCCCGAGCGTAAAAGCTTTCCGATATTTCCGATGCAGTTGTCGGACTGGCAAGGGCAGCAAAATAGCATGGAAGATGCCGTTATCAGCAAGTTAGGATTATCGGACTATATCCTGGCTGATTTCAAGCAGACTCAGGGGGCGCCGGTGAATTTATATGCGGCTTATTACGCTTCCCAGCGGAAAGGGGTTTCTCCGCATTCGCCGCGTGTTTGTATCCCAGGTGGCGGTTGGCAGATTGCCGATATTGAAAGAAAAGACCTGGGACTTCTGGCCGTCAACCGAATTGTGATCAAAAAAGGCGATATGACGCAGTTGGTTTACTACTGGTTTCAACAAAGAGGCAGGAAGCTGGCAAACGAGTATTTAATGAAATGGTACTTGTTCAAAGATGCACTGCTGTTAAACAGAACCGATGGGGCGCTGGTGCGCCTGACTACGATGGTCAATCCCGGCGAAAGCATTGATATTGCTGATCAGCGCTTACAGGGCTTTGCCAAAGAGGTTTTACCGGTTCTGCCAGAATATATTCCTAATTAAATTATAATTTTCTAAATAGAAGGGTATGCGATGCGATTAGTTAGAACTCTGTTATTGACGGGAGCGGCTTTGAGTTTTCAGGCTTGTGGCGATTCCGCTGAAAAAGTCCAGCACTATCTGGACAGCGGCAAGGAGTTTTATAGCAAGGGAAATTATGACAAGGCCAGAGTCGAGTTTAAAAACGCGTTGCAAATTAACAATAATCTCTCGGATGCCTATTTCCACTTAGCGTTAATGGATGAAAAAAGCCAGAATTGGAAAGGGATGTTTGAGAATTTGTCGCAAGTGATCAAGCTGACGCCTGATCATGTCGAGGGGCATATAAAATTGGGACAGTTATTGCTGTTGTCCGGCGAAACCGAGAAGGCAATGGCTGAAGCTGAAACACTGCTTAAATTAAATTCCGGCAATGCCGATGCTCATGTGTTGAAAGGCTCTGTCTTATTGCGGCAAGGCAACCAGAAGGGGGCTTTGGAAGAGGCAGACAAAGCGCTGGCTCTATCGGCCAGCAATATCGATGCCGTCAATTTAAAAGCGATCACCTACATGGAAGGCAAGGATTTTGTCCAGGCGCTAGCCATTGTGGAGAACGCGCTTAAAGTAAATGCCAGTGATCTGGCGCTCAATCTGCTGAAGTTGCAGATTGATATGAAAACCAATAAACCGGAAGCAGTGGTCGCGGATTATCAGTCTTTAATTAAGAGTTATCCCGACAATCTGGATTTCCAGTATGCGCTGGCAAAGTATTATGACGAGACTGGAAAAGACGCCGATGCCAAGTCGGTTTTGCAAAAGGTGATTAATGAACATCCCGATGACTTGAAATCAAAATTGGTTTTTGTGGAATACTTGGCCACTAAAACGCCTGCTGAAGCGATAACAGCATTACAGGGCTATATTGCACAGCAGCCTGATACTGCCGGGTATTATCTGCCGCTTGCGAAATTGCTGATCAGTCAGAATAAATGGGCAGAAGCAAAGGAGCCGCTCAATTGGCTGATCAATAACAAGCCGGAAGACAAGGAAAGTTTGGCGGCTAAGGTATTGCTGGCAAAAATGGCCCTTAATGACAAGGACAATGATGCGGCGCTGAAACTGGTTGACGAGGTGCTTTCGGCCAATGCGGGGCATTATGACGCCTTGGTGCTGCGGGCCAGAATCAGGCTGCTTAACGGTTTGACCGATCAGGTTGTTTCCGATTTGCGCGGCTTATTGCGCGATTATCCAAAATCCGATGAAGCCATGGTCTTGTTGGCTCACGCTTATACCAAACAAGATGCGCATGCCCTCGCTGATGAGCAATTCCATAAAGCACTCGAGGTAAATCCGGGCAATTTTGATGCGCTCATGCCCGTAGTGTCGAAAATGATCAAAAGCAAGGACATTGCGCGGGCTGACGAAGTGTTGCAGAAAGCCCTGGCGGTAAAGCCTGATCATGCCGGCGCTTTGCAAGCCCTGGCTCAAGTCAGATTGTTAAAGAAGGATTGGTCGGGAACCCAGAAAGTTGCTGAGATGATTTCGGAGAAACCTAAAGGCGATGGCTTTTCCAAGTATTTGAGCGGCAAGGTTTCGGAAGGACAAGGGCTGTATAAAGAAGCGGTTGCCAATTATAAAGACGCGCTTGCTGTGTCTCCGGGATTGTCCGATGCCTTGATGGGATTGATGCGCAGTTATGAGGCGTTAAAACAGCGCAAGGATATATTTGCGTATCTGGACGAGTTCATTAAGGCAAATCCTGAAAATACTTATCCATTGATTTTGAAAAGCAGGTTGTATGTGCTTGATAAGCGCCCGGATGAGGCACTTAAATTATTGTCGGGAGCGATTGAGAAATGGCCCAAGGTTACCGCGCTTTATGAAACCATGGCAAGTATTCATGCTGCAAATCAAGAGCGTGAGAAAGCTATTTCAGTCATTCAAAAAGGCTTGGAAAGTGATCCTGATAATGTCGGCTTAAGAATGATGTTGGCCAGTATTTATGAGCAGGGCAAGGATTATGACAAGGCCTTGGAAAATTATGAAGCCTTGATTGCCAAGAATCCGAATGTCGATGTAGCTGTGAACAATCTGGTTTCATTGCTGCTGGATCATTATAAAACCAAGGAAAATATTGACCGTGCAGTAAAACTTGCCGCACGTTTTGAGAAATCCGGACAGCCTTTCTTTTATGATACTTACGGATGGGCGCTGTTAAATAGCGATCGCAATGACGAGGCGCTGGAGGTGTTTAAGGAAGTGGTTGCCAAAATGCCTGAAGTCGCCGTGTTCAAATACCATTTAGGTCTTGCTTATCATAAGAAAAATAACAGCTCTGCCGCTATTGCCGAGCTGGAAAAAGCGCTGGAAATAGGTGGGAAACAAAAAAGCTTTGTTGAGAAAGAGGCCGTGGAAACCTTGTTGAAAGAAATTAAAGCTGAAAAACCGGCGTAACATTAAAAACACGATTGGGTTTATTAAAATCCGGCTCGTGGTTTGCTGGAAGCGCAGGGAGGCTATGCTTATCTGCGCAATAGTCCGGCTTTTATCAGGATTGGGATCAAGAGTAACATCCCGGTGTCAATTTTCAGGATGGGCCTGTTTCTTGTCGGTCACGGTTATTGAACCCCCTGTGGTAGCGATGCTTTCGTCTTATTCTGCCGGCCGCAAGCGGCTTTGCCGCCATTTAAAGCTTCTGCCGGTGACTTTGCTTTTTGACGGATCAATGGAACCGGCTGGTAAAATCATCGATCATATTAAGGATTAGATTGTTCATGAATGATTCCCATTGGGTTTGCTAGAAGAAAAAACAAAATATGCGGAAAGATGGGCGTTCGCATGAGTCTTTTTATACAAACTCAATATTTATTAAGGTTTTATGTCCAAATTTACCAACTGGAAGTCCTGGTCGGAAAAAATCAGCAACCCGTTTTCAAATGCCTCCGTCTATATTGACAAGATCATCAAGCCTGAAGTCGATAAGGCCGCTGAAGATAAAATAAAAGCCATTCACGAGCGTTTGCCGGTGCCGGTATTCTGGCTATTGGGTAAGACGCAGAGCGGTAAAAGCTCAATCATCAGAACATTGACCGGCTCAACCGCAGCGGAGATTGGCAATGGCTTTAAACCGTGTACGCGCACAGCCATGCTGTTCGATTTTCCTGATGCAGAAACGGCGTTCCTGCGGTTTCTTGATACCCGAGGCCTGTCCGAAAAAGGTTATGACGCCAGCGAAGACATGAAATGGTGCGAACAGCAGGCGCATCTTGTGATCGTCGTGATCAAGGCTATGGATCATCAGCAGGAAGCGGTTATCTCCGCGCTAAGGCAAGTTCATAAGGCGCATCCGAAATGGCCGGTCATCGTGGCGCAGACGGCTTTGCATGAAGGCTATCCCAACCGAGCCATGGCGCATATCCAGCCTTATCCTTTTACCGACGGCCGCATGACCGAATCGGTGCCGGCCGATTTGCGTTGCTCGCTGTTGAAGCAGCGCGAGTACTTCGCCGGCATTGACGCCACATTTGTGCCGCTCGACTTCACCTTGCCGGAAGATGACTATGCGCCGGCGGATTATGGCCTGGACGCCTTATGGGATGCCATAGAACTGGTCTTGCCATTAGGCCTTCGGGCCATGCTGGAAGACCATATCGGCGATATCAATGACGTGTATTGGCAAGCCGCGCACCCGCATGTCATCGGCTATGCGATCTCGGCCGGACTGGCCGCCGCGATTCCGGTGCCGGCAGCCAGTCTGGGGACTGTGGTTGCGGTGCAGAGTAAATTATTTCACAGCATCGCTCATGTGTATGGCTTGCCATTGACCAGGCAGAGCATCAGGGAAATTATCGGCGCCGTCGGCATGGGTGTGCTGGCGGGCATGGGCGGCCGCGAACTGCTCAAACTGATTCCGGCTTATGGGCAGACCGTCGCTCTTGGGGTCGCCGGCGTTTATACGGCCGCTGTCACTTATGCCTTAGGTAAAACGCTGTGCTTTTATTTCAGTAAAACCCAGCAAGGAAAGGCATTGCAGGCGGATAAGCTGCGCGAAGTGTTCAATGCCGAATTCGCCCGCGGCGGGGAACTGCTGCGTAATTCCATCAAGAAACAGGTTCAATGATGCGTCTCCCGTCAAGTTGGCCTTGGGCTATTGTATTCCTGCTGTTGGTTTTGCCGTGGCTTGCCCTGATCGCGTTGGGCGCTTTCTGGCTGTGGCAATACCATTATCTGGTCGCGGGGTTTGTGATACTGGCTTCGTTCTACGGCGCGGCCACACTTCTGAATCACTGGCTGAAGCAGCGGCAAATAGACCCCTTCCAGTTGCCGGATGTGCAGGCCGATGAGCGCTGGTCGCCCGCCGCCAGAGAGATTTGGGACGAACTGGATACGCTGATAGAAGAACTCAATCCGGCCGATTATCCGCTGACCGACAGCGCGCGTTTGCTGCAGCTGGCGCAGCAGGTCATCCGCAAAGTGGCGCGCCACTTTCGGCCCAGAGCGGGTAAGGCCGAGCTCGATATCCCGCTGCGCAATATCCTGTTCATTACCGAACAAGTCAGCCGCGACATGCGGCAATTACTGGATGAGAAAGTCCCGTTCAGTCATTTGCTGACGATTGATGAAGGCTTGAAACTTTGGAAATGGAAACAAAGGCTGGAAAAAGGGCATTTCATCTACCGCATGGGCAGAATGCTGCTCAGCCCGGCCACTGCCATACCGGCTGAACTCTCCGGTTTTTTTCAGGGCAGGGTTGCGCAATATCCCAAAGGACTCCTGGAACAGTGGCTGCTGCGGACGCTGGTAAAGAAAACCGGTTACTACGCCATTGCGCTGTATAGCGGACAAATAGCGCCGCCGGTGCTGGCCGAACCGGCGCCCCAGCCCGAATTGGCCCCTGAAATGAAGCAGCCTTTGCGCATTCTGGTCGCCGGACAGTTGAAGGCGGGAAAATCCAGCCTGATCAATGCGCTGCTCGGTGAATTGCGCGCTGCGGCACATGTTCTGCCGCTCACTGACGAATTGACCGTCTATAAGCTGAAGCAGGATGACAGCGGCGAGGTGCTGATCTTCGACAGCCCCGGCTATGGCGATGAAAGCCACTGGTTCGAGAAAGAGCCGGAACGCGCTCTGGGTGGCTTTGACCTGGTGCTGCAGGTCTGCTCGGCGACACAGGCCGGGCGCGAAGCCGATGCCCAATTTCTGACCGGCTTGCGCAACTGGTTCAATCAACGCTTGCACCGAAGCCTGCCGCCGGTCCTGGCCATCGTCACGCACATCGATCAATTGCGGCCGCTGCGCGAATGGCAACCGCCCTATGATGTGCAGGCGCCGCAAAGCGAAAAAGCGCGTAACATTCGGGATGCGCTGGAAACCGTCGCCGAAACCCTGAACATCCCTGTTGCGGATTGTGTGCCGGTCAGCTTGCAAATGGGCGCCGTCTATAACGTTGACGCTATCTGGGCGGCGTTGGCCGATAAATGGCCTGAAAGCAAACGCGCCCAGTACTTGCGCTGTCTGCCTGAAGGCAGGAGCAAAGAGAAATTGCGCATGATATGGACGCAGATGGCTAATTTGATCAGAATATAATGAATGGGCCATTGGCTAACAAAGAGTGTTGTTAATGCGGCGGTCGTACCTGAACAGGCAGGGCGCAAGCAGATATTGAGCGCCGAGGCAGCCGGCAAGGCTTCACAAGAATTGAGAAGTATGAAATAACAATAATGATAGAAAAATACGAAACCCTGGTCATTTATCACGCCGATTGCCTGGATGGGCTAGGCGCGGCCTGGAGCGCCTTTTGCAAGCTGGGCGATCATGCCCGCTACATGCCTGCGCGGCATGGGGATGCATTTCCGGCCTTTGAACCGGGAGCCACCATTTACATACTGGATTTCTCTTATCCGCCTGAACAATTACTCATTGCCTCCAGGCAGGCGGATCAGATCATCCTGATCGATCATCATGTTACCGCCATGGAGCAGTGCGAGGCGTTTTTCCAGGGGAGCCGCCCCAGCGGCCCTTCCGCCTCGAAGTCTGGCCGGGCATTTTCCGCAACGGAAGCCCAAGCGCAGCCTTTACCGGAAAACCTGACCTTGCATTTTGACATGAACCGAAGCGGCTGTGTGCTGGCCTGGCAGCATTTCTTCCCAGAGCGCGAGCCGCCCAAAATCCTGTTGCATATCGAAGACCGCGATCTCTGGCTGTTCAAATTGACCGGCACGCGCGAAATAACCAGCGCGCTTTATGATCGGATGCCGATGACGTTGCCCGAAATGGGCACAATTGATCTGGATGAGCTTCTGAAGGTGGGCCGAATATACTTGGATTTCCAGCAAAAAATAGTAAAAAGGCTCGCGAAGATCGCGCACCCAGTCTCGCTGAACGGACAAAAAGGGCTGGCCGTCAATGCCCCGTCCTCTTTCTCCAGCGATCTCGGGCACGTTCTGGCCGAAAAATCAGGGACATTCGGCCTGACTTACCAGTATGACGGCAGAAAGCAAAAATGGCAGTTTTCGCTGCGCTCTATCGGAAATTACGATGTCGGCCATTTGGCGCAGGCTTTTGGCGGAGGCGGGCATAAGAACGCCGCGGGCTTTGTACTGGACGATAATCCTTTTGTCATGAAATAAAGTTATCTCACAGGACTTACGCGGGCGCGTCCGATTAAGGCCCGGTAAGCCCGAACCTGAACTTTTAAAGAGTGAACTATTTTTCCTATTAAAAAATCAAGAACGGATGGTTTTAAAGGCCATCCTGTCCGTAGTTCGTTGGAGATTAAAATGAGCATAAAAAATATTGTGTTATTGCTGGTTATGGCTGGCGTTACGCAGGGGTGTGTTTTGACCAAAGTGGCTACAGTGCCGATGCGATTAGGCGGCGCGGTGGTTTCGGTCATACCGGGCGTGGGCAATACCGCCCATGACGCGATCGATGAAGCGGCCGAAAGCGTTGATGATATTCCACTGTAATTGATTACCGGAAAAAATCCCGGGACTGAACAAGGCGATGCTCTGCCGATAGCGCCAACAAACCAGACTAATCAGGGCAGCAATGCCGGGTTAGGCAATAGCCATAACCCGGCTGGGGCATTTTACTCAGAGCCTTCGTCGGCTTCTATAATTTTGCCGGTAGCCGCATCGACTTCGACTTCCATTTCCAGTCCGTCCCCTGTCTCGATGATAATCTCGTAAGTCGCGGTGCCGTCCGATTGAATTTCATACCCAACCTTGTTGACTATGCCGGTATATTCTGACAATGCGATTTTACGGGCTTCAGCTTCATCGATTTTTTTCAAGGCGGCGAAAGCCGGATGATCGGCGTTCGGCAATTCCTGTTCCTTCTTGATTATTTTGCCGCTGGTCTTGTCGCACTTAAATTGCCATTGAGTTTCGTCGGCCGCTTTAATGTCGATTTCATAAATCTCGCCGCCGTCTTTTACCCTCTTCGGTTCGACTTTGACGATTTCGCCTTTTGCTGACTCGCTGGCGGCTTTTCGACAGGCGTCCATTGCCGCGTCTTCCTCGGCTATTGCCCCCGTACTCATGATAGCCATCAGGCCGCCTACATAGAATCGATAGTATTTGATATTCATTTTCATTATGTCTCGTTCAATAATAAGTCTAAATTATATTATTAGACAGGCTTGCTTAGCCTGTAACTATATTACTCTGATTTATGATAATTCGGCATAACATAAACAATATAAGCGGAAAACGATGTTGCGCGCGGGTCATTATTTATTCCGTCCGCCTGTAGCCGTAACCCGGCACGCGCGCCTGCAAGACGGCCTGAACGGCCGTCTTCATATTACAACAGAGAACCTGATGCCCTGGTTCGGAGCGACCGGCTCAAAAAGTCCACTTCACGCCGCCCATCATTTGGAATCCCATTCCGGGATGAACGCCGTCGATACGGCTGGCGATGTATTTTTTGTCGCTCAAATTATAACCGTTCATGTAGATATTGATGTCCTTGGTGACTTTGTAATTGGCCGAGACATTGTAAGTCGTATAGCCGGCTATGATGCCATGCTGGCCATCCGCGGTTTCGGCCACCGTGTTTTCCTTGTCGCTAAACTGCTGGCTGACGCTTTGTACGCCAAAGCGGATATCCAGCCCCCAAGGCGTCTCGACACCGATATTGGCATTGATCAAATGTTCAGGCGCATAAGGCAAACGGTTGCCTGCAACAATTTCCGCGCTCGGCACATCGCTGTCGAAATAAACATCGGTATACGTATAAGACGTGGTGAGATAATAATTGTATTCGGTGCCGAACAGTTGGTCGGAATCCAAACGGAAACCGGTCTCCATGCCTTGATGCACACTCTCGCCGGCATTGATCCACATATCGTCGTCGACCAGAATTTCATTGACGATTTGATCCTCGAAATCGATTCTGAAATAAGTCAATTCGGCGTTGATGCCGGGAATCGGTGAAGTACGAACGCCCGCTTCATAGTTCAAGCTCATTTCAGGATTTACTTGTCTGAGCACGCCAGACTCCGGGTCCATGACGTCGTCAATCCGCGCCGGAGCGAATCCGCGATGCACGCCGGCAAACAAGGTGACGTTGTCGATACCGTTATAGGTTGCGCCGATGCCTGGCAATGCTTCGGTACGCGTGATTTCTTCAGACCTGTCATCGATATGATTAATATTGTCTTGCACGTAATGCTCGATACGAATCCCCGGCGTCACGGTGAAATCGCCGATAAAGAAGCGGTTTTGCCCGAAAAACGACAGTGCCTGTGTATCAAGGGAATTGTTCTGGTAGCGATTGCGTCCATGATTGTTTAAACCGGTGCCTTGCGTTGTGTCCCTTGGTCCGGCATTGCCCACATAGCGCTCCCGGTCGGCCCATTCGAAATGTCCGCGAATTCCCAGTGTGGTTTCGCTTTGCACGCCGAATGCGTCATGCGTAAAGACCAGCTTCGGCTCGATGCCGAATACACTGTAGGTCCTGGGCCGCTGTTCATTACCGCAGGTAGGCACTACCTCGGCTGAGATCGGCTCACCCCGGGTCGCGCAGTTGTTCATTTCCGAGGAATCGTTAGCCTGGCGTATCGACTCGCGGAACATGTGATTGCCGTAAATGTGCGTGCTGAAATGCATCGTATCGGATATATCGAATTCATAGAGCGCCTGGCCCGCGTAGCGGCGAACTTCGAAGGTATCGTTGCGCAAATAGTTCGTGCGCCGGTTGAGGCGATACATTTCGCTGGTCATGCCGGCCTCGCCCATTTGCGCGTCTTCATGGGTCAATATCCCTTTCAGCATCAGGCGTTGCCGATCGTCGATTTTAATCAAGGTTTTCAGCGCCAGGTCGTCCACTTCCTGGTGCTCGCCGTTGCGGGTGCCATCCACTTCCTGGCGGATATAATCCAGGGACAAGCCGACATTATCGAGAGTGCCGCCCAGCCTCAGATGCGTATCGTAATAACCGTTGTTGCCGCCGGTAGCCGAAATCGAGCCGCCGAATTTCTCAGGAATCGCCGGGCTGACAAAGTTGACCGCGCCGCCGACAGTTTGCGGCCCGTACATGATTTGCCCGGAACCCTTTAAAACCTCGATGTGGTCGATACGTTTATTGGTCGGAATATAATGGTTGCTGGGATCGCCGTAAGGCGCCAATTGAATTGGCGCGCCGTCTTCCAGTAACTGCGTGCGCGCGGAACGCCTGGGGTCCAGGCCGCGAATGCCAAGATTATAGCGCCGCCCCAGCACGTCCTCGTCGACGATATGAACGCCCGGCACGGTGCGCATCGCGTCTTTGGTCGATAACGGGCCTTGGCGCTCAATCGTGGTTTTGTTGATGACAGCGCCGGAGCCCGGAATGTTTTCCAATTGCGAAGGAGTCTGTCCGATAATTTCAAGACTGGGCAGTTCTACGGGAAGCGGCTTGTCGCCGATCCTATCAGCTTTAACCGCATTGGCATTGATCGCGGTTAATACAGCGACCGTTATCGCGCCCAGGCGAAACGGCTTATTGGAGTTGTCGGGAAAATTATCTTTATTGCCGGTGGGGATAAAAAATAGGAACATCAGCTTGCACTCAATAAGCCACTTTGTAAAAAAAGCAGGTTATTTTAGTAAGTGATTGCTTACATACCTATAGGAAAAAATCCTAATTTTATTTAGTAAAGATTTTTTTAAATCAGAATTTGAAAATATAAAAATGTTCAACTATACAAATTTAATAATGTCCATTTTTTATTACAAATTCTATTCTAATAAAACCGGTTTAATTGTTTCTTTTCAATCATGCAAAAGCCTTTCCGTAATATCAATATAGTCGATTAAATACTTATCTTGCCTGCCAGCCACTTATTGACTGGTGCTTTGACCGCTCTTTCAATGCTTGCGGGAGATGGCGGGCTATTGCCTTGACAAATTGGTGGATATCCTCGGCGGTAAGATGCCGCGTCAACGTGAACCGGATACCTGATTTGCGCCTTGAGACAGCCGGGTAAACGGCATGGTTCGTGTAAAAACCTTCGTCCTGCAGGCTTTTGACCATATGGGCGGCGACAAGCGGATGCCCCAGCTTGATGTAAAAAATGGGCGAATGCGATAGGGTCGCCAAAGGCAGATTGTATTCCTTAAACAGAAGGTTGCACAACGAAATGCGATCTTTAAGTTCCTTCTGCAGACACTTGATTTCGGGCGACAGATGGAGGCGGGTTGAAGCCAGCGCGGCGCCCAACATGGGCGGCTGGATAGGGCCTGAGAAAATCATGGGGCCGCCGCAGTTTTTAACCTGGCGATGCATCTGGGCGGATGGAAAGATCAGCACGCCGCCTCCGGCCGAGAACGCTTTGCACAGAGAGGTGGCGACCACCATGCGTTCCTGAATGGGCATTTTATCGAGGACGTAACCCCGGCCATGCTTGCCGGTCCAACTCATGCCATGCGCATCGTCAAAGTACAGATGCAGTTGCTCGTAGCGCTGCAACAGCGCACCTAACGCATCGACGGGAGCCAAATCGCCGAACATGCTGTAGACGCCGTCTGTCAGGTACCAGATATGGTTATATTCGGAACTTAGCGCGCTTATCCGCTCTTCCAGCAGCTCCAGGTTGCCGTGAGGCAGGACCTCGACCGGAACGCCTTGCACCTGCACAAGTTTGGCAGCCATTTGAACGCTGTTGTGCACCATCTGATCAATAAGAATCACATCGCCTTTCTGAATGAGGACGGGGAGAGCGGCCATATGGCCCAGTGTTGTCGTAGGCGTGACCAGCGCATAGCCCCCGAATAACTCCGCCAGCAGTGCTTCCAGTTCCCTGTAAGGCGTGGCGGAGAGGTAGGCTCTTGAAACCGCAAACTGTGTGCCGAAGCGCATGACGGCATCGATAGCGCCTTGCCTAAGCCGCTTGTCCAGTTCCAGCCCCAAATAACTGCAGAGCGCGAAATTAACCAGATGCCTGCCGTTTATGCAAATAGTCCTGCCATTATAATAGATATCCTCAGTCGTATGCTGAGCCAAGCCATGATCGACCCCGGCAGTTATTATTTCGTCAAAAGCGGTTACCCAGCCTGATTTAATAGACATCAAATTTTCCTAACTAAATGGGCATTATTTTTACTGTTTTGGGAACTCATGTGCATGGTAAATTTGCTTTTTGTGATCAATGTCAAGCATTTACCGGGCTATGAAGAGAAATTGTGGATGCCCGGTATTCGTTTTTCCTGAATTGATGAAACTGTTAAGAGTGCGCCACAGTCACTCTCGGCTGAGCTATATATTAGGAGTGTGTAATAGGCAGTCGGAAAGAGACTGCGGCACGGAAAAAGGCTAAACCATAAAGCTTAACTGAAGCTTAACAATTACATATGATTGAGAGACAAGCAGGCTTTGAATGAATCCGGTTATAACGGATAAAAACAGTCTATTACTATTAATAATAATCGCTCAATGAAATAATAGTAATTCATTAAATTTTATTAATGTTTAAATTTAAGCTTGGATAATAATCTCATACCTTATCAAACCAGCTTTCTAGCCAGGACATTCGCCGCGCATGCCTTGGCTTACCGTTCATTGGCGGTCGCCAGACAGGGTATCGTGTTGTCGGGCCATGAAACCCGCACCATCCCGTTTTTGCGGATTGCTTCCGGCATAGCGATCGAACAGGGCTATTTCTGGGATACGTTGGCGATTTACCTGGAAGACGGCCAGATCGTTCGTTTCGGCGGTATCTCAAAGAAAAAGGCAGGTAGTCTTCAGGTGGAATTAAACCGGCAAGCCCGAAACCATATTAGAAATTATTATCAGGTCATGATTCCCGATCTGAGGCAGGCCTGTGAGCAGGCACAGGCTTTATTCCATGGCCAGCGCTACATCCGCCATGCTACTGCCATGCAATGGCTGAAAAACCATGGGCATTTGCGCGACGGCGTTTTTCGTTCGGATATTGCACATTATCTGCCTAGAGAGGAATGTCAGTTGCTAGAACGGGTTCGGCCCTTCCTGGAAAAGGGTTACGGACATATTGCCAAAATGAATGATAGTTATGTCCAATCCCAGCTCAGGAAATATCGGGATTACTTCGACCGGATTGAAAGCAATCCGTTAACGGACAAGCAACGCAAAGCCTGCGTGACCGATGAGCAGTATAACCTGGTACTGGCGGGCGCCGGGACCGGCAAGACCAGCACCATGGTAGGCCGGGCTGGGTATCTTCTAAAGTCAGGGCTCGCGGCGCCCGGCCAAATTCTGATGCTGGCCTATGCCAACAAGGCCGCCAAGGAAATGGAGGAGCGCATTCAGGCCAGGCTGGGCATCGACACGCTGGCGGTCAAGACTTTCCACAGCCTCGGCAAGCAGATCATTACCGAGGTCGAAGGCGCGGTGCCAGCCATCGATAAAATGGCCGAAGACGAAGCGTTGAGGGCCCGATTTGTCGATGACCGGATCAAACAGTTTTTACTCGATCATCACTATAAATCCCGGCTGGTCACTTACTTTACCCGCTTTATTTATCCTTATAAAAGCAAGTTCGCCTTTAAAACGGAAGGCGCCTATCACGCCTATATCCGGGAAAACGAAATCCGCACGCTGCAGGGTGAACTGGTCAAGAGCTATGAGGAATGCGAAATCGCCAATTACCTGTACCGGCAGGGCATCGTTTACGAGTATGAAGCCCATTATCAAGTCAATACGGCCGGGCCGGATTTCAAAGCCTATCAGCCCGATTTTTACCTGCCCGAATACGGGCTTTATATCGAGCATTTCGCCGTCAATGAAAACGGCGAAGCCCCGCCATTCATCGACCGGCAAAAATACCTTGAAGGCATGGCCTGGAAGCGCGCGCTGCATGAAACGCATAAAACGCGGCTGATCGAGACGTTCAGCTATCAAAAACACCAGGGCATACTCACGGATGTCCTCGGTGCGCAATTGCGGGCGACCGGCGTTCAATTCAGGCCGATACCGGATGACCAGCTGTTGAGCCGACTGCGCGAATTCGGCGAAATAGCCAGATTCAGCGAACTGATCGCGAAAGTGCTGGCCTTGTTCAAGGCGGCTTTTTTGTCCATCAAAGACCTGAGCAGTCTGGCGCGCCAGCATGAGGACAAGGAACGCATGCTGGCGGCGGTGCTGCTGTTCGAGCCGGTTTATCAGGCTTACCAGCAGCACCTGCACGACAATGGGACGATCGATTTTGACGACATGATCGGCAAGGCCATCGGCTATGTCGAGTCCGGCCGGTACCGTTCGCCTTACCGGTATGTGCTGGTGGATGAATTTCAGGATATCTCGGCGAGCCGGGCCCGGCTGGTCAAGGCGCTGCTCGCGCAGCACGCCGACAACAGCCTGTTTTGCGTCGGCGACGACTGGCAGGCCATTTATCGCTTTACCGGCAGCGATGTCGCGATCACGAAGGACTTTGAAAAACACTTCGGCTTCACGGCCACGAATATGCTCGACAAGACCTTTCGCTTCAATAGCAAAATAGGCGAGGTCGCGTCCCGGTTTGTCAGCCAAAATCCCGCCCAAATCAAAAAGCGGATCAAAAGCCACAGGCAAGTGGATCAGCCGGCCGTCTCGCTGATCAAAACCGCTGCCGAATCGATCGGCCTCAATGCCGCGCTGGCCAGCATTTCGCAAAAACAGCCCGCAGGCGCCAGCGTGCTGATCCTGGCCCGCTTCCATTTCAGGCAGCCCGAGCTTTCCAGCCTGAAGCGCCAGTATCCGCGATTGAACTTGCAATTCATGACGGTCCATGCGTCCAAAGGCAAGGAAGCGGATTACGTGATTATCCTGGGCCTGGAACACGGCAAGCAGGGCTTTCCTTCAGAGAAAGCCACGCATGGGCTGCTGGAATTGCTGTTGCCGAAAGCGGAAGACTATCAATACGCCGAGGAACGGCGGCTGTTTTATGTCGCGCTGACGCGGGCCAGGCATCATGTGTATCTGACCGCCGACGGCAACAAGGCTTCGAGCTTTGTCCGCGAGCTGATCGACGGCCAGTACGCCATCCTGACCGATGAGTTTCAAGGCCGCGGCTTTCAGAAACAGTTGGCCGATACACGTTGCGATCGCTGTCAAACCGGTTATATGATTGCCAGAAAAAGCCAATACGGCATTTTTTATGGCTGCAATCGATATCCGCTCTGCAACCATACGCAAAAAGGCTGTCTTAAGTGTGGCAGTGTCATGATTACGCAGGGACGTTCGAGGATTTGTAAAAACGAGGACTGTGAAGTTGCGGAACCGGTCTGCCCGAAATGCGGCGGCGGCATGATTCTGCGCAAAGGCAAATACGGCCAATTCTGGGGATGCTCCAATTATCGGTCGGAGGCCGGATTTTCATGCGAGCATACCGAGCAGGCTATAAATTCCAGGACCAGAACCGGATTGCCGGACCGGGATTACATTACTTGATGCCGTTCCGGCTGAAATTTCAGCTAACAACAGGAAGGATAACCATGGCATTTAAACTGAATCCGCTGCGAACGGGAGGCGAGCGCCCAGTCGGCATCCTGAATATTGCTCATCGGGGCGCGCGCGCATTTGCGCCCGAGAATACATTGCCCGCTTTCGGGAAGGCGAAACGCTTCGGCTGCCAGATGTTCGAACTGGATGTCCATCTGTCGAAAGACGGCGAATTGATCGTGCACCATGACGAACAGCTCACGCGCTGCACCGATGCCAGTGCGAAATTTTCGGGCCGGAGCAGCTATACGATTTCCGATTTTACCTCTGACGAATTGCATCAGCTGGATGCCGGCAGCTGGTACGTTGAACAGCTGTCATTGCCGGTCCATCAACGACAGGGATTCCTGCAAGGCGTGACCGAGGAAGAAATTGAGCGGTTTGTCAGCACTGAGGAGCTCGCTTTCTATGCTTCCGGCGAGGTCGGTCTGCCGACGCTGCGGGAAGCGCTGGAACTGGCGCTGCGTGAAGATCTGATGGTCAATATCGAGCTGAAAGCGATGCCGAGGATGTATCCGGGCATGGCCGAGGCGGTCGTGAAGCTCGTCGCGTTGCTGGGCATGGAAAACCGTGTCCTGGTCTCGTCATTTGATCATGAGCAACTGGTCAGCGTGCGCCGGTATTCGGATTGCATAGCGACAGGCGTACTGACCGGCGACCGGCTCGCAAAACCGGGCGCCTATCTGGCGCTGCTCGACGCCGATGCCTACCATCCCAATACCGATTCGATGGGATTTCATTCATTGACGCGAAAGCTCGACAGGCGCGGAATTGCCGATGTTCTGGCCTCAGGCCGAGCCGTCAACGTCTGGACCTGCAATGACAAGGACGAGATACGGCAGCTGATCGCCGCCGGCGTGTCCGGCGTGATTTCGGATTTTCCCAATCGGGTCCGCGATGTATTGCAGGAGTGAATGTGGAGACGGCTTCAGCCGCCCTTGCAGTCGATCCGATGGCGATCAGGCAAAGCGGTCAGGCAGCCAGCCCCGATGCACGCATTCGCGAAAACACCAGCCCGGCATGGTTTCGGTCTTGTAGCTCCAGAAAAACCAGCCCAGGTATTTCTCGAAAGTGGCCAGCTGGGCCGCGGCATAACCGCGATAGGCGACAGATAGCTGGAACTCGTCCATGTCCGTCAAGGCATGATCGAAAGGCCCCTCCGCCCAGAGCGAAACCATTTTCAAATCCAGCCCCAGGCTCCATTCGCCGACATAAGTGGGCAGGCCGAGATTGGCGATGATGCCGTCGGCCTCGTTTTTCCAGTCGATGGCGGCCTTTTTTATATGGCCATAGATATCCGTGTCGATGTCGGCGCGGTCGAAACATTGGTAGCGGTGAATATCGAATACCACATTGCTGAATTCGGGCGCCTGAAAAAAGCCCGCATATTCCTGATAGGAGCGGAAGCCGTCATGGAAGACCACGGCGACATCGCGGGCCGGGCAGTATTTGCGTATCCGGCGGTAGCCTTCCGCCGTGTACCGCTTTAGCAGAGCCGTATCGATGTCCCAGCGCGGCTCGTTCAATACCTCGATGGCATGCAGGGCCGGCCGGCCATGGTAGCGCTCGGCCAGGCGCTCCAGCACCAGCAGCGAATAATCGATATACTCCTGATTGGCGGGCCAGTCGCAGACGTTCTGAATGCCGCCGTTGTCAAAGCCGTTCTGGCAGCCGGGCGCGGCATGCAGATCCAGTACGATCAGCAGTCCATACGTTTCAGCCCAATCGAAAGCGCGGTCGAGAACCGCCAGCCCGCCCTGGACATAGGGATACAGCTCCCCGCCGTAGGCCCGGTGATAAGGATAATCCGGCCCGGTTATCCAGTGGCCGACCGGAATCCGGACGGCATTGATGCCGATCCTGGCCAGCCAGGCGAAATCCTCGCGCGTGATGAACGTATCCCAGTGCCTTTTCAGCAAGGGCTCGGCGCGCGGCCCCAGTTCCACGCAATAGGACGTTTCGTCGACGGCTTCCAGGCCCTCGAACAGGCTCGGCGTCATCCATTTTTCCAACAGCAGCCAGCCGCCGAGATTGACGCCGCGCAGCTTCTTGCCGTATTTATTGTCAAACACTGATTGCATTTGTTGTCCTGGAAGCGATTCGGCTTCGATTACAGCACAATCCGGCGCTCATGAAACATCTCGGCCTTGGGCTCATTGCTGATCGTCAGTATGGAAGCATCGGGCAGCATCTGGCAGATCAATCTCATCATGTCGGCTTCTCCCTCGGGATCCAATGAGTCGAACGCCGTTTCCGACAGGATCCATTTGGGTCGCTGCAACAGCACCCGGACTACGCCCAAACGCTGCTGCTGCTCGCGCGGCAGCGTTTTCTCCCAATTATCGACCTGATCGAGCTGCTCGATCAGTTCCTTCAGGCCTACAAGCTCAAGCGTATCCTTAATCGTGGCAAGGCTGAAGTCATCGCAGGATGACGGATAACAAATGGCCTCGCGCAACGTGTCGGTCGGCAGATACGGGCGGGGCGGCATAAAAAAAATGTAGTCGTCATCGGGCAAGTCGATCCGGCCTTCGCCCCAAGGCCACAGGCCCGCTATGGCCTTGAACAGCTTGGAGCCGGTAAAGGTATTGCCGGCAATCAGAACCCGTTCGCCGGCCCTGATCTCGTCGTTGATCTGCGATGCGCAGACGATGCCGTCAAGCCGGCTGATGCACAGATTTTCGAAACGCAGGACAGGCTCGTCCGTTTTTCTCAGTACGATCCGGCGCGGATCGGGGCGTGCGATCTCTTCCTCCAGATCGTCCAGTGCACGGACCAGGCTCAATACGCGCTCAACCGAAGCGCGCCATTGCGCGACAGTGGCCATGTTATCGACCGGCCAGGACAGGGCGGAAGCCACATGCTGGAACGACTGGGCCGACTGCATCAAGGCGCCCAGCGTAATGGTGCCCAAAATATAGCGCGGCGCCGATACCAGAACAGGAACGGCCATCGACAGGACCGAATAGCCCGAGGTAAAAAGCAAAATATGCGCCCAGGCAAGGGTCTGCCGGTCATAGGCGTCGATAATATCCTGAAAGAGCGCCTGAAAACGCTTTTTCTCATGGGTTTCGCCATGAATCAGGGCGATCGCCAGGGAGCTTTCGCGGGCTTTCACAAGGCCGAAGCGGAAATTGGCTTCCATGGTTTGCCGGGTATTGGTCGTTTTGCTTAAGGGTTGGCCTATCAACCAGCCCAAAGCCGAAGCGCCGGCCGCATAAATCAGCGCTATCCAGACCAGATGACCATAGATGGGCATTTCGATAAAGCCCAGATCAAGCGTAACGACGCCCGAAAGCGTCCAGAGGATTTCGATGAAACTGATCAGCACCAGCAAGCTGTAGAACAGCGAGTGAAACAGGGCAATGCCGTCTTCGGTGGCGATACGGATATCCTCCGCGATGCGGCTATCCGGATTATCATGCTCGGCGGTCTGTATATGAGTGACCTGATAATGACGGCCATTCTTCATCCACCGGCTGGTCACATGATCGGTCAGCCAGGCCCGCCAGCCTATCTGCAGGCGCCGCTTGATCTTTAAATGCATGGCGGTAGCCGTCATGCTGGCCGCAAAAATCAATACGAGGAGACCGATCTGTTTGAGTAAACCGGACATCGACCGCTGTTCCAGCGCATCGAATAACGCGGCGCTCCATTCCGTGATGATGACGGCAATAAACATCTGCACGATGGTCAGCGCAATCAGGGCCAAGGTCAGCTTGCGAATGGTTGCCTTGTTTTCGGAATGCCAGTAAGGACCGGCCAAGCGCATGAATTGGATAAAAAAATCGCTGGATCCCATGGGTTGATTCTCCGCGTCGGGGGTAAAAACATTAAATAAAGCTCAGGCGTGATCTGGCTGGTTTTATGCCTGAACCATGCGAATTCGATCAGTTAACGAAATCGGCGCAACGCGGAATGCTATTCGGCCTTTTTTTCAGCGGCCACGGAAGATGCCCCGGATGTGGCTTCCAGCCTGGCTTTTTCCTTTTCCTGCTGAGAAAGATAGGTCCCGCCGAGGATAAACGCCATGATCAACATATAAACCACCGAAGCGATATAGCGGGCCTTTTTGGACTGTTCGTAACTATTCATCAGTATCTTAAAATTGTAAATTTGAAGGAATTCCCCATTAAATCAATCCTCATAGAGATGGTCAAGCCAATAAACGATACCGGAAACTTGGATCGCTCCAGGCTTGATTTGCATTTTGGATTTCCGGTAAGCCAGGGTTTTAATAGAGGTGGTTATGGATAAAGGCAAGATTACGGTCTATTACGACGGCGCGTGCCCGAAATGCATTCGCGACAGGCAGCATTATGAAAAGCTGGCCGGCAAGGCCGGCGAGCGGGTCTGCTGGTTCGACATCACGGGGCAGGAAGACCGGCTGCGCGAGCTGGGCATCGATCCCGAGAAGGCCTTGACGGAGCTGCATGTCCGCGATGAACGCGGGCGGGTCGTGTCGGAACTGGACGCCTACATTCTGCTGATGCGCCAGGTGCCGATGCTGAAACCTGTAGCCTGGCTGATCGGCCTGCCGTTGATCCGGCCGCTGCTGGCCAGGATTTACCATCGGCGGGTGAACCGGCGGCTGAGGAAAAGAGGGTTGCTTTGAATAAATTACAAACAGGATTTGCGCAAAGCATGTGGGGGCGACTTTAGTCGCCCATTGCAGGCACCAGGCGATTAAAATCGCCCCCTTTTTTAGCTTGAACAACAAACGGGAAAAAGCGCCCGCAGTAAGATTCCATCAATAAATCTTGCCGAACAAATCCACATGCGTCAGGTACAGTCTTATATCAAACTCAAATTGATGATAGGCCGGCTCCATATACTCGCATAATTTGTAAAATGCCTTGTTATGTTCCTTTTCCTTTAAATGCGCCAGTTCGTGCACGACGATCATGCGCAGGAATTCGATCGGCACCTGTTTGAAAATGGAGCCTATGCGGATTTCGTTTTTCGCTTTCAGCCTGCCGCCCTGTACGCGGGAGACATAGGTGTGGAGGCCCAGGGCATGGTGTAGAACGTTGATCTTATCGTCGTAAATGACTTTACTGAGCGGCTGGGACTGGCGGAGCCTGTCGTTTTTCATATCGACGGCATAGGCGTAAAGCGCCTTGTCCGTCCTGATGTCATGGGCTACGGGGTATTTTTTCAACAGCAGCTCGCCCAATTTATTCGTCTGGATCAGGTGGCGCACCTGATCGGTTATTTTTTCGGAATAGCCGGCCAGATATTTTAATTCTTGCATGGTTTACCTTAGATTGCGGGATATTTCCGGTCTGCTTACGTTATGATAGTAGCGATAGCAATGTCAATAAATCCTGATCTGGGAGCAATTTTGGATAGTCGGTAGCAAGCGAGAGCGCGATGGTAAAAAAACAAGTGAAAATGATACGTTGGTATTCTGCTTTGACGATCCTGCTAGGGATAGCGGCTCTGGGATTCATGGAACCGGCCGCGACGCAGGAAAACGCATTTTCTCCGGCTGCCGCGCATGATGCGGCTCCTCAGGAATCCGCCGATATTGAAGCTTTTGTACGCGAGGGTTGCCCGCATTGCGAGGAGGCGGAAAAATTCCTGCAAGCATTGGCGCTTGAGCAGCCGTGGCTGCGCATCGTCGTACGCGACATCCGCCGCGATTCGGGCGCGCTCGACCGCCTCAGGCACATAGCCCGGACAACAGACGCCAACCTGAGCGTGCCGGCTTTTTATGTGCACGGCCAGACTATTGTCGGTTATACCGATGAGCCCACGACAGGAAAACTGATCCGCAACGCATTGACTCAACACCCGTCCGAGCCTCAACCGCCGGCTGACGCGGAAGATAGCTGCGAAGCGGAAGCGCAGCTTTCCTGCGAGCCGGAAAGCGCCGCCCCGCCTATCGAGCCGGAGCTGACGTTTCTGGGTCAGCGCATTACCTTGAAGCAGGTCGGATTGCCGCTGTTCACTCTCGCGATGGGGTTGCTGGACGGATTCAATCCCTGCTCCATTTGGGTTTTGGTCCTGATGATCTCGTTGTTGGCGCCCATGCAGGACCGCATGCGCATGTTTGCGGTCGCGGGCGCCTTCATTGCCGTGGAGGGCGTCGCTTATTTCCTCTTTATGGCTGCCTGGCTCAACCTTTTCCTGATCATAGGCCTTTCGCGTGCGTCGCAAGTCATCATCGCCGGCATCGCTATACTGGCCGGCGCAATCAACCTGAAGGACTTCTGGGCCTACGGCCAGGGCGTTTCGCTGTCGATCCCCGAGTCCGCCAAACCCGGCATTTACGCCAGAATCCGCGCCATCCTGCAAGCCAAAAGCCTGCGCGGCGCCATGATCGGCGCCGTGGTGCTGGCCATTCTGGTGCAGATCGTCGAATTTCTCTGCACCTCGGGCTTTCCGGCACTCTACACGCGCATACTGACGATGCAGCAACTGGACGGGCCAAGCTATTACGGCTATCTGCTGCTTTACAATCTCGCCTATATGTTCGATGACGTGATCGTGCTGGGCATCGGCATCGTCACGCTCAGCCAGCGGCGGCTGCAGGAAAAGGAAGGACGCTGGCTGAAACTGACCAGCGGGCTGGTCATGGTGGGGCTGGGTCTGTATTTGCTGGTTTCGCCATTTTGATTGGTCTTGAATTATCGCCGGCAACAGGTAAGGGCGGATATTTTGCAAATGGCAATTTCCTTGTCATCGAGTACAGCCGCTCCACTTCTGCTCTGTGGATCCATAAGCCAATTGATGGGATAGGGGCGCGATTATGTCGGCAATTGCTTTTATGTCATGGCAATTTGACTTAATCGAATTTTATTGTATGGTTGCTCCAATTGAGAATCTTCCAATTGTTGAAACCGCAATAGTGGTTGCATAGGTATCGGATGCATTTTTATTGCCAATGATAATCTGCTTGACCGGATAGAACAGGTTTGGCGTTAGGCTTCTGATATTTCCCGGATTGTCAAATGCACCGGCGTTAGCCATTTGTTCGTTAAAGCGCGCATATACCGTCCAGCTTTGATACGTGTATTACGCGGGCTTAATTGCTGATAATGTCCCCGTGCCGGGCATTGCCGCGCAAGGTGACAGGTTGGAATCCATTGTCTGCTTTTTTCCAAGGTATATTTGAAGCTGTTCAGTAAAATGGACCTGGAACGGGACATGATTGATGTTAATTTGTTACGGCCATGGCTTAAAGCCGAAGAATAATGGTTAATATACTATTTTTTATCGAATTCAATTAAGTAAAGCAACCTGGACAGTTATGCCAACTTTTAGAAATCCTTTTATTCAGGCTGAACTCACGGTAATTTTTTTGAAAATTGAATTTAGGTAAATGATAGCCATGTTTGAGTTAAGCACAAGCATGCGCCGTTAATGGTCAGAGTCAGCAGCTTTGTAGCGTCTCATTAGTCGGGTTGAGCCGTATTTGTCGATTCACCGTGATTTGGCTGTTCAGTTTAATTAGAGCCCACAGGTATGAACAGTTGCTTTCCATAAGGTGTGATTGAACTTTCGGCGGCAGCAAGTGACGTACTATTGATCATCAGCGATAAGCAAGGAAAAGGAAGGTAAAATATGGATCAAATTAAATCATCCAAAATTAATCTGCCAGAATTTTATTCCCATCATCATGAACAATAGTTTTAGTGGATTGCCGTTTCGTGCAATCGAGCAATGTTATAGTTTCATGGAGCATAAATATCATGGGGCATCAACTAAAGTAAGGAGTTGTAAGAAGTGCAAGCGTTAATACAGTTTTTATTTGGCGCGGAAGAGTTTATGCCACATGGCTTCTGTTTTCTCTGGAAGCCCCAATTGTTATGGCTGTTTGTGGCTTCCGACCTGGCCATTGCGTTAGCGTATTTTTCCATTCCTCTCGCCTTGGGTTATTTTGTCCATAAACGGAGAGACATCGAATACAAATGGGTTTTCGTGCTATTCGTCCTTTTTATTCTGGCCTGTGGAACCTCCCATTTACTATCCGCCATCACTATCTGGAAACCGATCTATGGATTGGAAGCGGGGACCAAGGCCGTTACCGCGATCTTCTCTCTGGCGACTTCGGTTGTGTTGTGGCCGCTCATACCGAAAGCTATCCTTATTCCGAGCCGAAATCTGTTGATTAAAGCGAACCAGGAGTTGGAGGAAGAGGTTCTTATCCATAAGAAGACTAAGGATGCATTAAGGGAATTAAACGAGGACCTGGATCGCCAAGTTGAATTAAGAACCAGGGAACTATTGAGCGTTAACCAGGCGCTCAAAGACAGCGAGCAACGCTTTAAGCGGGTCGTGAACATCATCCCGGCCGCTATCTTTACGATTAAACACACTGATGATCCAAAAAATCCCTACAAGATTTCTTTCGTCAGCGATTCAATTACGTCCATTTCCGGATTTGAGCCATCCAAATGGTGCACCGACGAAACTTTATGGCTGGATCACACCTGCCCTGACGAGCAAAATGCCTTATTTGCTTTTATCAATAAGGCCTCTTCCGCCAAACGCGACATAACCGCTGAATCGGTACGCGATTTGTCGCCCTGGCTTAACCAGTGGCGGCTGTGCCATCCAACCAAAGGCGAGATCTGGCTGGAAGGCAGTTCGATTCCGGAGATCGAAGCCGATGGCAGTATCTTATGGTATGGCTTCATTCATGATATTACCGAGCGCAAGCGTCCCGAGGAAGCGTTGCGCGAGGCCGACCGCCGCAAGGACGAGTTTCTGGCGATGCTGGCGCACGAGCTGCGCAATCCGCTCGCGCCTATCCGTAATTCCGTGCAATTGTTGAAAGAACAGGATATGGCCTCAAGCCCCATGCTGGAATGGTGCCGTAATGTCATAGACCGTCAAGCCAGCCATATGGCCCGTCTGCTGGATGATCTGCTTGATGTTGCGCGCACCATGCAGGGTAAAATCTCGCTGAAGACTGAACATTTCAATCTGGCCGAGATCATAGACAGTGCCATGGAAACCTGTAGCCCCCTGATTAAAGCCCGAGGGCTAAATCTGGTCATTTTGCACTCGGCAACACCGCAGTGGCTTAAAGGCGATCGCTTTCGTCTGGCCCAAGTGCTCTCGAACCTGCTCAATAATGCCGCCAAATATACCGATGAAGGCGGCCGGATCACGCTGAGCGTGAGTCAGGAAGAATCCATGGCGCTAATCAAAGTCCGGGATACTGGCATTGGCATTGCGCCCGATATGCTGCCTCATATCTTCGATCTTTTCACTCAAGCCGACGGTTCGTTATCTCATTCCCAAGGTGGTCTAGGGATTGGGCTTACCCTGGTCCGCAGGCTGGTCGAGATGCATGGAGGTACTGTGGAGGCATACAGCGCGGGCATCGGGCAGGGCAGTGAATTTACCGTGCGTTTGCCGCTGTTGTTGAATGAGCATAATGAAATTGCCGAAGCCGCGTCGTCAGGAGGAGTCATGCCGTTGTGTCACAAATTACGCATTCTTGTGGTGGATGACTATCCTGATGCACTGGATAGTCTTTCCATGCTGCTCCAGGCGGAAGGGCATGAGGTCGATACGGCCAATTCCGGTACGAAAGCCATTGAGCGGGCACAAGCCTTCCGGCCGCGGGTGGTACTGCTGGATATCGGTCTCCCCGATATGGACGGTTATGAAGTGGCGCAGCGGTTACGCGAATTACCGGAAACCCAATTGGCTGTCCTGATCGCCTTAACCGGTTATGGGCAGCCTGAGGATCGCGCGCGCTCGAAGCGCGCAGGGTTCGATCATCATCTGCTGAAACCGGTGGACCCCGATATTTTATCAACCTTGCTGACATCGGTGGCGAACGAAGCCGGCTAGGCTCGTGTCCTCGATGCGCGTTTGTCTATGCCAATAAGTTGACGAGCATGTTTTCATAGATTCGGGTCAGGATTTCCAGATCTTCCAGGCCGATATTTTCATTGACCTTATGGATGCTTTCATTGAGGGCTCCAAGCTCGATCACCTGGGCGCCGGTCGGTGCGATAAAGCGGCCGTCGGACGTGCCGCCGCCCGTGTCATCGAGCGTTTCAAATCCGGTAACGGCCTTGATGGCGGCATGGGCCGCGTCGATCAGCGCGCCTTTTTCGGTCAGAAACGGATTGCCCGATAAGCGCCATTGCAGTTCATACCTGAAACCGTGCTTGTCCAGTATCGCTTGCGTGCGCTGCTTGATGGTTTCCTCGTCCAGCTCCGTGCAGAAGCGCAGATTGAACTGGATTTCCACACTGCCGGGAATGATGTTTTCAGCGCCGGTGCCGGCATTGATATTGGAGACTTGCAGGCTGGTCGGCGGGAAGAATTTGTTGCCGCGGTCCCAGACTTCCTCGGTCAGTTCCTTTAGCGCCGGCGCAAAGGTGTGAATGGGATTTTCAGCCAGTTCGGGGTAGGCGACATGGCCTTGTATGCCGAGGACGGTCAGTCTGGCGCATAGCGAGCCGCGCCGGCCGACACGAATAACGTCGCCGATTTTCTTGTCGCTGGACGGTTCGCCGACCAGGCACCAGTCGATTTTCTCGCGGCGTTGCTCCAGGACCTCGACCACCTTGACGACGCCATTTGTGGCGATGCCTTCTTCGTCGCTGGTCAGCAGGATGGCGATGGAGCCCTGATGCTCAGGATGCCGGGCGATGAAGCGTTCCACGGCGGTAACGAAGCAGGCGATGCCGCCTTTCATATCGGCGGCGCCGCGACCGTAGAGCTTGCCGCCACGGAGGGTCGGTTCAAACGGAGGCGAAACCCAGGCAGCCAATGGTCCCGGCGGCACGACATCGGTGTGTCCAAGGAAGACGAATAAGGGTTTGGCCTCGCCCCGTCTGAGCCAGATGTTTTGGGTATCCTCAAAATCCAGGCGTTCCTCCGCGAAGCCGAGCTTTTTCAGGCGCGCGGCCAGCAGGTCCTGGCAGCCGGCGTCCTTGGGCGTTACCGAGTCGCGCCTGATGAGGTCTTTAAGCAGTTCTAGTGTGTCGCTCATGTCTGTTGTCGGTTATTCAAGTTTAGCGTCGGGGATGGTGGCCTTTGCCGCGCCTGTTCCCGGCAGGCTTGCGGCATGCCCGCCATCTTTGGCGGTATCCGCGCCTGTTCCCGACAGGCTTGCGGTATACCCACCATCCTTGGCGGTAAAGCCAAGGATGATCTGACTGCCGGTATCGAGGACCGGGCGCTTGATCAGTGTGGGTATTTCCAGCATCAATTGCAGGGCCTTGTCCCGAGACAGACCGGCCTGTTGCTCGGCACTTAGCTGGCGCCAGCTGGTACTGCTGCGATTAAGAAGTTTGTTCCAGTCCACATGGGCGGCAAAATGTTCGAGCTGTTCGGAAGTCAGCCCATCGATTCTGAAATCGTGAAACCGGTAGGCCACGCCGTTTTCGTCCAGCCATTTGCGGGCTTTTTTGACGGTATCGCAGTTTTTGATGCCGTAGAGTGTATACATGTCGGGATTTTACAGTTGGCTGTTCAGTAATTCGTCAAGGCTAGGCAGTTCTTTGTCGGTTTTACAGCGGGATTTATACAGGTCGACGAACTCCATAAACGCCTGCTCAAGGTCAGACAGGATGTCTTCTTCATTTGCGCGCTCATCGTCGGGGACATCGGGTGATGCCAGATACTCTTTCTGCAGAGCTATCTCACTGTTGAGCGCAAGCGTGGCATAAATGATGGCATTGCTGGATAGATTTTTGCTCATGGCTGTATGTCCTGCGATAAGAAAAGCGTAGTCTGTTAAAAAAATAGGGGCGATACAAGTATCGCCCCCAGGTTTATTTTTATTGTTTGGTTCGTTGTTGTGAATGCTTAATCGCGCAATAACTCGTTGATGCCGGTCTTGCTGCGTGTTTTTTCATCGACCTGCTTGATGATGACTGCGCAGTACAGGCTATAGCTGCCGTCCGCCGAGGGCAGGTTGCCTGAAACGACGACAGAACCGGCCGGTATGCGGCCATAAGTGATTTCCCCGGTCATGCGGTTGAAAATCTTCGTGCTTTGGCCAATATACACGCCCATCGAAATAACGCAACCGTCTTCGACAATAACGCCTTCGACGATCTCGGAACGCGCGCCGATGAAGCAGTTGTCGCCGATGATGGTCGGGTTGGCCTGCAAGGGCTCGAGAACCCCGCCGATGCCGACGCCGCCGGACAGGTGCACGTTTTTGCCGATTTGCGCGCAGGAGCCAACGGTCACCCAGGTATCGACCATGGTGCCGCTGTCGACATAAGCGCCGATGTTGACGTAAGACGGCATCAGAATGGCGCCGGGCGCGATATAGGAGCCGTGGCGGGCGATGGCATTCGGCACGACGCGTATGCCGGCCTTGGCGAAATCATCAGGCGTGTACGATGCGAATTTGCTTTCGACTTTGTCGTAGTAGCGCGTGTTGCCGCCTTCCATGACGCGGTTTTCATTGATGCGGAAGGACAGCAATACGGCTTTTTTCAACCATTGATTGACAACCCAGTCGCTGTTGACTTTTTCGGCCACTCTGAGCGTGCCGGCATCGAGCAGGTTGATGGTTTCTTCAACCGCGTCGCGAATTTCGGCAGAGACAGTGGCTGGCGTGATTTCGGCGCGTTGTTCAAAAGCGTCGTTAATGATCTTTTCAAGTTGTGACATGTTTTTTTCTTTATTGCTTTAAGGTGTTAATGAAACTTTTAATGCGCCGGGCCGCGTCCACGCATTCATCCAGCGGCGCAACCAGCGCGATGCGGACATGATTTTGGCCGGGATTGATGCCATTGAATTCGCGCGACAGGAAGCTGCCGGGCAGTACGGTGACGTTTTCCTGGGCGAAAAGCCGTTGCGTGAACTCGGTGTCGGCAATCGGCGTTTTCAGCCAGAGATAAAAGCCGGCCGGCGGTTTGGCGATTGTGCAGACATCGGCAAGGATGTCGATAACGGCGGCGAACTTCTCGCGGTACAGTTGCCGGTTTTCCGTCACGTGGGCTTCATCCTGCCAGGCTTTGATGCTGGCCTGCTGCGTGGGCAGCGACATGGCGCTGCCGTGATAGGTTCGGTATTGAAAAAACTGACGCAGAATATCGGCATCGCCCGCGACAAAGCCCGATCTCAAGCCTGGCGCGTTGGAACGCTTGGACAAGCTATGGAAGACCACGCAGCGCCTGAAGGCAGTATTGCCCATCGCATAGGCCGTTTCAAGCAAGCCCGGCGGCGGATTGTTCTCGTCGTCGTAGAGCTCGCTGTAGCACTCGTCGGAGGCAATGATGAAATCGTGCTTTTCCGCCAGCCTGAGCAGTTTCTCATGGCTGAACCGCTCCATGACCGAGCCGGTCGGATTGCCGGGCGAGCAAATATAAATCAGCTGGCAGCGTTGCCATATCTCTTCCGGGACTGTGTCAAAATCCGGCAGATAGCCGGAGTCTTCCAGCGTATTCAAATAATAAGGCTCGGCGCCGGCCAGCAAGGCCGCCCCTTCGTAAATCTGATAGAACGGGTTCGGCATGATGACGACCGGCGCGGCTTTGGTCGTATCTACGACGCACTGGGCAAACGAGAACAACGCCTCGCGCGTGCCGTTGACGGGCAGTACCTGCGTTTCAGGATCGATCAGTTCGGACGGAACGTTAAAACGCCGGCTCAGCCAGTCGGCCACGGCCGCGCGCAGTTCAGGCATGCCTTTGGTGGTCGGATATTTGGACAGGCCGTGCAGATGTGTCAGCAAGGCCTCCTGAATCAGATGTGGTGTGGCATGCGCGGGCTCGCCAATGGACAGGGCGATATGGTCCTTGTGGCTGGGCGGGACTATGCCTTGCTTGAGCTGCGCCAGCTTTTCAAACGGGTACGGATGCAGGGATTTTAAATAGGGTGTCATCGATTAGTTGCAGTGAGGTTGTTTGCCCATGGATTGCGCTTGCTGGAACAGTCCCATCGCATTGGGCATGTGCTGGTTTAAATCCTGAATGCGCGTGCTGTGCGAGGGATGGGTCGACATGAACTCGATAGGTTGCCGGCCTTGTGCGGCCTGATCCATTTTTTGCCAGAGGGCGATGCTTTGCCTCGGGTCGAAGCCGGCTTTAGCCATTAAATCGACACCGATAATATCGGCTTCGCTCTCGTGCGTGCGGCTGTAAGGCATGAGTACGCCGTATTGCGCCCCGACACCCAGCAGGCCGATCGCGGTCTGGCCCAAAGCGGTTTGCGGCGCGCTGACCGCCTGGATGAGCGCCAGGCCCTGGTTGACCGCCATTTCCTGCGATACACGCTCATTGCTGTGTCTGGCCTGTACGTGGCCGATTTCATGGCCGATTACGGCAGCTAGCTGATCCTGATTTTCAACCAGTTCGATCATGCCGGTATGCACGCCGATTTTATTGCCCGGCAGGGCAAAAGCATTGGGGGATGGATCTTGAAAGACCACAACTTCCCAGTTGCCGCCGCCTGCCTCTCGGGCGAGAGCCTGGGCAATGCATCTGGTGACTTGTATATAGCGGTCGTTATTGCTGACGGGTTTTTCCTGTTTCAATGTATTAAAAGCCTGCAGGCCCATCTGGTTGATCTGCTCATCGGGCATGAATACCAGTTGTTTTCTGCCGGTAGGGCTGACGGCACAGGCAGCTAATAAGGAGGCGATTACCAGAACAGATAATTTTTTTTTCAACATAAATAAATGACCGGTAGTTTGAACTGTCTGTCATTTTAACTTAACTTTTTATCCGAGGTTTAAAAATGTAAGCCGGAATATGGCTCAGAGCCAGTCCAGGATTTTTTAATATCGCTTCGCCGGCGAAGTTCCCCCGTTAAAATGAAAGAGGCCTATTATATATGCAGGAAGGACATGTATATTGAGACAGTGATTATAAATCAGGGTAGAATGTTGAAAATTTACCCAGTGATAAGGCAGTCGAGTTTAAACGCACGGTAGTGGGCCGATTGCGAGGGACATCGGGTAATAATGATTTATATGCATAGAGATAACAAGAGGATAGCGCGTGAATGAAGTAACTGAAGTACCGAGTCCTTTTTGCGGCATCGGAACCGACGACCTGACAATCAGGGTCGACGGCCTATCGCTGAAAGTGATCGAAAATGGCTGCTCGGTTAATACGCCTGCTTTTGAACAGGCCATTACCGATACCAGTCCCCGAGTCGACGGCAAGGCAGTCAGTCTGGACGTAGCGGTGGCCAAAGCGGCGGCATTGTTAAAAGACACCAACCAACCTGTTATAGGCGGTTGCGCTACCGATGTCAACGGCATGCGGGCCTTGCTGGCATTGGCCGACCGTAGCGGCGCTGTTGTCGATAACATGAATTTCAATGCCGCAAGGCGCAACCTTCTGGCTCTTCAGGATTCCGGCTGGATGAATACCACGCTGGCGGAAGTGAAAAACCGCTGCGATTTGTTTTTGGTTGTCGGCGCCGACCCTGAAAGTTTCGCACCGCGCTTTTTCGAACGTTATCTGTGGAATCAGGAATCCATGTTCCTGGAAGATACCGGCAACCGTGAAGTGATCTATTTGGGCAAGGCGCCTTCCGGTGATGCCTCCACTTCGCCTAAGGGGAAAAAAGCCCAGGTTTTTGAGTGCGGCATGGAGGATCTGCCGGAGGTCGTGGCCGTATTGAGAGCCTTGACTAAAGGCCAACCGGTTCGGGCCGAGGCGGCAGGCGGCATCGCTGTCGCCGATTTGCAGGGCATTGCCGATAAACTGAAAGCGGCAAGTTACAGTGTAGTCACCTGGGCTGCCGGGGCCTTGGCTTACGGTCAGGCTGAACTCACCGTACAGACGCTGTCGGAAATGATCAAGGACCTCAACAGTCAGGACACGCGCTGTTCGGGCTTGCCGTTGGGCGGCAAGGAAGGCGATCAGACCGCCAATCAGGTTTGCGGCTGGACTACGGGTTATCCGGCGCGTACGCGTTTTTCCAGAGGATTTCCTGAATATGATCCTTATTTAAATGATAGTGAATGGATGATTGCCAATGGCGAAGCCGATGCGCTGGTGTGGGTGCAGGCATTCAATGTCAAAGCCGCGCCACCGGTAACGAATCTCCCGACGATCGTCATTGGTCGTTCGGGCATGACATTCACCAAGGAGCCGGACGTGTTTATTCCGGTCGGTACTCCGGGCATCGATCATGCCGGCCATGCGTACCGTATGGATAACGTGGTCGCGATTCGCCTGAAAAAGTGTCGCGATTCCGGCCTGCCCAGTACGTTTGACGTGCTGAATGCCATTGAACAAGCTTTGTAGGTAAGTATATGTTGATAAAGTTAACAGGTGGAACTGTCTATGACCCTGCCGGCGGCATTGACGGCAAGAGACAGGACATTTACATCAAGGACGGGCGCATCGTAAATCAACCGGGCCCGGACGTTCAAATCGATAAAGAATATGATCTGACCGGCAAGGTGGTGATGTCCGGCGCAATCGATATGCATACGCATATCGGCGGCGGCAAGGGCAATATTGCCAGAACCCTGTTGCCCGAGGATCATCGCCAGGACCCCGTGCATCGTACCGATATGACGCGCTCCGGTTGCGGCCATGCCATACCCAGCACGTTCATAACCGGCTATCGTTATGCCGAAATGGGCTATACCGCTGCTTTCGAGCCCGCCGTGCTGCCGATCAATGCGCGTCAGGCGCATATGGAAATGGCCGACATTCCGATTCTGGACAAGGGCGGCTACGTCATGCTGGGCAGCGATGACTATTTGCTGCGCATGCTGACAGCCAAGAAAGATCAGAAAGCGATCAATGATTACGTGGCCTGGACGCTGAATGCGGCCAAGGGCATGGGCATCAAGGTCGTCAATCCGGGCGGCATCAGCGCCTTCAAGTTCAACCAGCGCAAACTGGACCTGGACGAGAAAAACAGCCACTACGGCGTCAGCCCGCGCGAAATCCTTCAGGCCCTGGCCACGGCGGTCAAGCAACTGGGCATCACGCATCCATTGCATGTGCACGGCTGCAATCTGGGCGTGCCCGGCAATATGAATACCACGCTCGATACGATTCAGGGCATTGGCGGCCTGCCGATGCATTTGACGCACATCCAGTTCCACAGCTATGGCACGGAAGGGGATTTCAAATTTTCCTCGGGCGCCGCGCAGATTGCCGAAGCGGTCAACAGAAACAAGAATATCACGATCGATGTGGGGCAGGTTCTGTTCGGGCAGACCGTTACCGCGTCGGGCGACAACATGCGTCAGCACGCCAATCATAAACATGCCAGCCCGAACAAATGGGTGTGCATGGATATCGAGTGCGATGCGGGCTGCGGCGTCGTGCCGTTCAGATACAAGGACCAGAACTTCGTCAACGCCTTGCAGTGGGCTATCGGCCTGGAAACGTTTTTGCTGGTCGACGACCCGTGGCGTATTTTCCTGACCACCGACCATCCCAACGGCGCGCCGTTCACCAGCTATCCGCATCTGATCCGCTTATTGATGGACAGGAGTTTCCGTAACGACATGCTGGCGACGATTCATCCTGAAGCGCAAAAAATGACGACATTGGCGTCGATAGACCGCGAATACAGCCTGCAGGAAATCGCTATCATGACGCGCGCCGGCGCGGCCAGATTGATCGGCCTGCATGACCGCGGCGGCCTGAGTGCCGGTAACTGGGCCGATATTACCGTCTACACCGACAATGCCGACCGCGAAAAAATGTTCGCCAAGCCGGATTACGTCTTCAAGGACGGCGAGCTGGTCGTCAAGGACGGCGCGGTGGTGCATACCAAGTGGGGCACAACCCATATCGTCAAACCCGATTGGGACCCATCGGTAGAGAAAGATTTGCAGAAATATTTTGATCGATTCCTTACTATGAAAGTCGGTAACTTTAAAATCAGCGATGATGAATTCACAGAGGACGGCCACGGCAGCCTGACGGCGCATGCGCTTAAAGGAGAGGTGGCATGATTATCAACGGTGTAGCGATAGATGCGACCTTCGCCGAAGCTTTTCCGATGAAGGCGACCCGCGCCATCATCACCGCGCAAAATGAGAAATGGGCCATGATTTCCGCCCAGGCCATGACCGGCTTTGCGACGTCGGTGATTGCCTGTGGTTGTGAGGCCGGCATCGAGCGGGTATTGGATCCTTCCGAAACGCCGGACGGCCGGCCGGGCGTGTCGGTCATGATCTTTGCCATGGGCGGCAAAGGCCTGGCCAAGCAGCTGGAAACGCGCGCCGGGCAGTGCGTGTTGACATCACCCACCTCGGCCCTGTTTGCCGGCATCGACAGCGACAAAAAAATTCCGCTGGGCAAAAACCTGCGTTATTTCGGCGACGGCTTTCAAGTGGCCAAGCTGATAGACGGCAAACGCTACTGGCGCATACCGGTCATGGACGGCGAGTTTCTGGCCGAAGCCACGACCGGCCAGGTCGATGCGGTAGGCGGCGGCAACTTTCTGGTGCTGGCCAAATCGCAGCCGCAAGCATTGGCCGCTTGCGAAGCGGCGATCGAAGCCATGCGCAAGATCCCCAATGTCATCATGCCGTTTCCGGGCGGCGTCGTGCGTTCCGGCTCCAAGGTCGGATCGAAATACAAGGCGCTGGGCGCATCCACCAACGATGCCTTCTGCCCGACCTTGAAAGGCATGACCCGGACCGATCTGTCGCCCGAGGTTGAATCGGTCATGGAAATCGTCATCGACGGTCTGACCAAGGAAGATATCGACAAGGCCATGCGGGTCGGCATACAGGCCGTCTGCGACCTGGGCGCCGAACACGGCATCACGCGCATCAGTGCGGGCAATTACGGCGGCAAACTCGGGCCGTTCCATTTTCACTTACAGGAGATCATGGCGTGAGCGCTTTAACATTTTCACTGAAACACCGGCCGGATCAGCGGGTGGACATGTCGCCGCTGGTCTGCAATCTGCTGAAAGACATGGAGCCTGGCGAGATTGCCGCCATTGAGCTTCAATGCGGCAAGCGCAAAATCCGCGTCGACGAGTTATTCAAAATTTCCGGTTCCGACACGCAACAGATCGTTATCGACAACAGTTTCGGCAAGCTCGACTTTATTGGCAAGGAGCTCGACGGTGGCAGCATCAAAGTCGAAGGCGATGCCGGCGCTTATCTGGGCCTGGGCATGAAGTCCGGTGAGATCGAGGTCACGGGCACTGCCGGCATTTTTGCGGCCTGCGAAATGAAAAAAGGCTTCATCGTCATTGGCGGCGATGCCGGCGATTTTCTCGGTGCTGCCTTGCCGGGCAACAAAATGGGCATGAAAGGCGGGACGGTTCTGGTCAAAGGCAATGTCGGCGAGCGGGCGGGAGATCATATGCGCCGCGGCAATATTCTTATTGAAGGCAATGCCGGCGATTATTGCGGGTCCAGAATGACAGCCGGCACCATCGCCGTCATGGGCAAAACCGGCCGGTATTTGGGTTACGCCATGCGCCGCGGCACCTTGTTGCTGTGGAATCAGCCCGTGTTGTCGGCAAATTTTAATGATTGCGGCGCGCATACGCTGGCTTTCCTGCCCATACTGTTTGCCTCGTTTAAAAAGCTCAATTCCAGATTTGCCGATGCCTCCCTGGCGTTCAGCCGCGTGCAGCGCTATGCCGGCGACATGTCGGAAATTGGCAGAGGTGAAGTGTTAGTCAAAATAGGCTAAAATTCATAGGTTTTAGCCGGAATCCCACTCCAACATTGCATACGGAAAGCCCTCATGGCCGGGGCTTTCCGTCGATCCGAAGGGTAACTCTAAATATAGAGGGCAAAGTTATACTCAGAATATTCAAGGCATTATGCTGATAAATCGTGTCTATAGCCGCATTGGTCGTGTTATTGCGATAGCGGCAACTTTTCCGGTCAGGGCGATTCTTGCGTTCGGTGTTTTATTGGCAGGGCCTTTTTCCAGTATATCCGCCGAGCCAGTGCACATCCAATTGCGCTGGCATCATCAATTTCAATTTGCCGGTTATTATGCGGCCCTGGAAAAGGGCTTTTACCGGAAAGCAGGTCTTGACGTGATCCTTGACGCCGGTTCGCCGGAGAAAAAGCCGGTTCAACGGGTGCTTCAAGGACATGCCCAATACGGTGTAGCCAATAGCGAGCTGTTGCTGGAGCGCTTGCGCGGCGCGCGGCTGGTTGCGTTGGCGGCGATATATCAACATTCTCCATCCATATTGCTGGCGCGCAAAGATGCCGGCGTGTTGTCCCCGCATGATTTGATCGGCAAGAATGTGATGCTGATGGACAAAGATGTCGATGCCGATTTTTTTGCCATGATATATAACGAAGGCATCGACATGGCCGATATTCACGTCATTCCAAGCAGTTTTAATATTCAGGACTTGGTCGATGGAAAAGTTGTCGCTTTTAACTCCTATTTAAGCAATGAGCCTTATTATCTGCGTCAGCACGGTGTCGATTACACGGTGATCAATCCGCGTAACTACGGCGTGGATTTTTACAGTGACATTCTCTTTACTACCGAGGATGAAATAAAAAAACATCCTGACCGGGTGAAGGCATTGCGCAACGCCAGCCTGGAAGGTTGGCAATATGCCATGGCTCATCCTCAGGAAATCATTGACCTTTTGATGAATAAATACAAGGTCAATAAATCCAGGGCGCATCTGGAATTTGAAGCAAACGCAGTAAGGCCATTGATTGCTCCGGATCTGGTTGAGCTGGGGCATATGAATCCCTGGCGCTGGCAGCACATGGCCAGCACTTTTGTACAGACCAACATGATCAAAAATGATCATGCCTTGGAAGGGTTTATTTATGATCCTGATTTCAAGGTAGACAAGGAGCAGTTATGGCTCTATTCAGAGATTCTTTTAGCGCTGGCGATAGTGGTGATTTTCGTTATTGTGGTTTTGTCTATTTCCTACAGAACCGCAAGGCGAGAAATTCGTTTGCGCCTCGCAGCTGAACAGGAAATCAGGAAAATCGCCTATCGGGATACTTTGACAGGCCTCGATAATCGTCATCATCTGTTTGTGCTGGCGGATCAATTTTTGAAAATGGCTCAAAGAGATCATTATAAAGTCGCTGTCTGCTTTATTGATCTGAATCAGTTCAAAAATATAAACGATACATTAGGGCATAAAGCGGGCGATAAAGTATTGATGCATGTGGGGCATACGCTGCGAAATTTTATACGTCAGTCGGATGTGGCGGCCCGTTTCGGCGGTGATGAATTTGTGTTGCTCCTTAATCATGTTAAAAACAAGGAAGATATCACGCCGGTGCTTCTGGAAATACAACAAGCAATTTGCCAACCGGTAAACTACCAGAATAAGCAATTACATATATCGGCAAGTATGGGCGTGGCTTTTTATCCCGATGATGCCACCGATATCGATGCGTTAATAGATATGGCGGACTCAAAAATGTACCATGTGAAATTCGAGGACAAGGAGCTTTTGGTATCTTCAAGCTAAGAGCGCCGTTAGCAATAGCAGAGCCTGGACCACTCATTGGTTCTTAGTGCAGCGGTTATGGTTAACAGTGGTCTTATTTGCCATTAATGTAATGGGCGGGGTTGAGTACCGGCATTCGGTATGGCGGAAATTTTTGAGCGGCCGTTGCCTGATCGTAATCAACTTATGCGGAACATGAGTCTTTCGCTTATGTTTTGATCTCCAAAAAACCAAAGGAAAATTACGGATCGACGTAGGATAATAGTATTTTAGAATTGTTTCTGAGCAGAATCATGGCATCAACATTAACAACAACCGATCATAGTCGGGATGTGGCTGGCTTAAAATATGCCTATCCAGTGCTTTCCAGACGGGCGGGTGGTTTGTCTATCGGGATTAATTTCAATACCAATAATGCTTGTAATTGGCGTTGCATTTATTGCCAGGTTCCCGATTTAAAAATCGGCGCGGCTCCTGAAATGGATTTTCAGCTATTGGAAAACGAGTTAAGATTCTTCCTGGATGACGTGCTCAACGGTGATTTTCATGAGCGTTTCCAGGTGCCGGGCGACAAGCGCGTTATCAGGGACATCGCCATTTCAGGCAACGGCGAACCAACTAGTTTAGAAGGGTTTGATAGAGCGGTGGCGCTGATTGGAAAAATAGCGACTGAAGTCGGCGTTTTGCCGCAAAGCAATTTCGTATTGATCACTAACGGTAGCTTGGTGCATCAGCCTAAAGTTCAGGAAGGGCTGAAAAAATTAAGGGAATATGGCGGGGAAGTCTGGTTTAAGTTTGACAGCGCTACTGAAGCGGGCAGGCGGCTGATCAATAATACAAGGCAGAGCTATCGGGCCAGTCTGGAAAATTTAATGCTTTCTGCAAAGCTGTGCCCTACAAAACTGCAGACTTGCTTGCTGGATTATGATAAGCGCGGCTTGCCGGAAGAAGAAAGGCAAGCTTATTTGGCTATGCTGAAGACAATTAGAGAGCATGTGAGTCTGAAGGGAATTATGCTGTATACGATAGCGCGGCCTTCCATGCAGCCAGAAGCAGGGCGATTGGAAAAATTGCCGGCGGAGACATTAAATGCCTTTGCCGATGAAATCCGGCTGCTGGGTTTTGATGTATCAGTCAGCGTTTGATGCAAGCATGGATATCCAGCAAGCCTTAAGCATTATAGGATCGGTTTCGAGGTTTTCAGTCTCTGCATGGATTTTGGAACGCCGCAGGGTTGAATTCCAGGCTTTCGGCCTTATTATTTTATGCATGGGGTCTGGGGCGAGTTTCTTGGCGGCGTAGGTTAATATTTATGTTGATCACCATTAACTGAATTGCGAAATGGCGCCGGGGCTGGTATTCATTTCAAGCGTTCTTAATTCCTGTGCGGCTATAAAGTCATCGTAATATTTTGACATGGGCAGCGTAATTTTACGCGGAAGGGAGCGAAGTTGTGTATTAGTATTGGTATGGATATTTTAAATTTATGACTTGTTGCAATGGCGGAATTGGGACTATAATGCCGCGTTCATTCAACGTGCGAATGTGGCGGAACTGGTAGACGCGCTGGATTTAGGTTCCAGTAGGTTTCCTGTGAGAGTTCGAGTCTCTCCATTCGCACCACTAAATTCAAAATATTTACATATAAAATTAACAATGCTCGTCGTTAATTTTATCAAATCCTTGAGCCGTTTCCGGTATCCTATATAAAAATTCTATCCATAAATTATTTGAGGTAAAGAAATGCAAGTTTCTGTCGAAAAGACATCAGAATTAAGCAGAAAAATGACTGTTAGCGTGCCTGAGGAAGTCGTCCAGGAGAAAATGGCGGCGCGTTTGAAGTCGTTGACGCGCGAAGTTAAAATTGATGGCTTTCGTCCGGGCAAAGTGCCTCAGCATGTAGTTAAAAAAATGTTCGGCGATAGAATTCGTGGCGAAGTTACCGGAGACCTGATTCAATCCACTTATTTTGAGGCATTGCAGGACCAGAATTTAAGGCCCGCCGGCCATCCTCACATTCATCCATCAAACGAAACGGAAGGATTTAAATATACTGCCGAATTTGAAGTCTATCCCGACATATCTCTGGAAGGTGTGGATCAGATCGAAGTGAAACGCCCCGTTGCTACCGTCAGTGAAGCCGATGTCGACGGTATGATCGAAAAACTGAGAGTGCAAAGAAAAACCTGGAATAAAGTAGAGCGTGCATCGCAGGAAAACGATCGTATAACAATCAGTTTCTCAGGCGTTGCCGATGGTGAAAATTTCACGAATGGCAAAGTGGAGAACTATCCGGTTGAAATTGGCGCGAAACAAATGATTCCTGGCTTTGAAGACAATCTGATCGGTCTTGAAGCGGGCGCAGATAAAACATTTGAAGTGTCTTTTCCGGAAGAATATGGCAATGAAAAATTAGCCGGCAAAGCAGCTCAGTTTGAAATTGAAGTCATTGCCGTCGAAGAGCCCGTGCTGCCTGAAATTGATGAGGCTTTCGTCAAGGCATACGGTATCGAAGAGGGTTCCGTGGAGTCCTTCCGCGAAGACGTCAGAAACAATATGGAAAGAGAGCTTGAGCGGGCATTACGCGGCAAGTTGAAAAATGCCGTCATGGATGCCTTGTATGAGAAGATTCAGATTACTGTTCCGAATACGCTGGTCGACCAGGAAGTCGAAAATATGATGAAGCCTTATATCGAAACCGCCAAAAGGCAGAAAATGAAACTGGACGATCTGAAGTTGCCAAGGGACGCATTTGAAGAACAGGCCAAACGTCGTGTGGCTCTAGGATTGATTTTGGGTGAAATCATTCAGAAAAATAATATCAAAATAGATGCGAATAAAGTACGATCCGCTATTGAAGATATGGCGAGAAGTTATGAGCGCCCTGAAGATGTGGTTAAATGGTACTATGCAGATGAGAGCCGGCTGGATGATGTCAGACAAATGGTGCTGGAAGACCAGACCGTTGAGTGGCTGGTTGCCCAGGCAAAAGTATCTGATGAACCTATGAAATTTGACGATGTAATGAATCAACAGCAAAGGTAAGGTATCGAATGTATAAAATGAATCAAGCAATGGCTCCTGAGGCCGCGGGTGGGTTAGTTCCTATAGTGGTTGAACAAACGGCTAGAGGCGAGCGTTCTTTTGATATTTATTCAAGACTGTTAAAGGAGCGGGTTATATTTTTGGTTGGTCAAGTGGAAGATTACATGGCCAATCTGGTTGTCGCCCAGTTGCTTTTTCTGGAATCAGAAAATCCTGACAAGGATATTCATTTATACATCAATTCACCCGGCGGATCAGTGACGGCCGGGATGTCGATTTATGATACGATGCAGTTTATCAAGCCCGATGTCAGCACTATGTGTATCGGGCAGGCCGCCAGCATGGGGGCTTTGCTTCTGACCGGCGGAGCTAAAGGCAAACGGTATTGTCTACCTCATTCGAGAATGATGATTCATCAGCCATTGGGCGGTTTTCAGGGACAGGCCTCCGATATTGATATTCATGCCAGGGAGATCCTGGCAATCAGGGAAAAGCTGAACAAGATTTTGGCTAGCCACACTGGACAGCCGATAGAAAAAATCCGGCTGGATACGGATAGGGATAATTTCTTGAGCGCTAATGATGCGGTCAGTTATGGGCTCATTGATAAGGTACTAACGAGCCGAACAATTGATTCTGATAAATAACGGTTGGTATTTTTTTTGTATTTAGATATATTCTTTGCTTCATCGAAAGTAAAAAAAGCATCATTTTCTGGATGTTTGCAGGAGTCAATTTATGAGCAATGACAAAAACAGCAAAGACGACGATAAACTGCTTTATTGTTCGTTTTGCGGTAAAAGTCAGCATGAAGTCAGGAAGCTTATTGCAGGGCCATCAGTTTATGTATGCGATGAGTGCGTTGAGCTTTGTAATGACATCATAAGAGACGAATTGCAAGACGACTCTTCTTCCTTTGGCGGTGAATTGCCCAAACCGAAAGAGATCAAGGCAGAACTCGATGAATACGTTATTGGGCAGGAAAGCGCGAAAAAGATTTTGGCTGTCGCCGTCTATAATCATTACAAGCGCTTGCGCAGCAAGTCGAAAAAGGATGGTGTCGAATTAGCAAAAAGCAATATTTTGCTGATTGGCCCGACCGGTTCAGGAAAGACGCTGCTGGCTGAAACACTGGCGCGCCTGCTGGATGTGCCATTTACTATTGCCGATGCGACTACGCTGACAGAAGCCGGTTATGTGGGAGAAGATGTAGAAAATATCATCCAAAAAATCCTGCAGAAATGTGACTATGATGTGGAAAAGGCCGAAACCGGCATTGTTTATATCGATGAGATCGATAAAATTTCCAGAAAGTCCGATAATCCGTCAATCACGCGTGATGTGTCCGGTGAAGGCGTGCAACAGGCGCTGCTGAAATTGATTGAAGGCACTATTGCTTCGGTTCCTCCGCAAGGCGGCCGTAAACATCCGCAGCAGGAGTTTCTGCAAGTCAATACCGCCAATATTCTGTTTATCGTTGGCGGCGCGTTTGCGGGGCTGGACCGCATCATTAAGGATCGTTCGGAAAAAGGCGGCATAGGCTTCTCGGCTGAAGTAAAAGCCAAGGACGAGACTAAAAATGTCGGGCAGCTATTTGCCGAGGTTGAGTCTGAAGACTTGATCAAGTACGGATTGATTCCGGAATTTGTCGGCCGTCTCCCGGTTATCGCTACCTTGGAAGAACTTGATGAGCAGGCTTTGGTCCAAATATTGACTGAGCCCAAAAACGCACTGATCAAGCAATACAAGCATTTGTTCGAAATGGAAGGCGCCGAGCTGGAATTCAGGGAGGATTCCCTAATCGCCATCGCTCGCAAATCCATGGAACGAAAAACCGGTGCCCGCGGCTTAAGAACGATCGTGGAAAATGTTCTGCTGGATACTATGTATGAATTGCCATCATCGGAAAATATCCGCAAGGTGGTTATTGATGAAAGTGTTATTCTAGGTGAGTCTGAACCTTTTCTGGTTTATGAAGCGGAAAAGAAGAAGGCCTCGGCCGAATCTTAAAATTTATTCGGGATAGCAAAAAAGGGAGCTTTATTTTTTTAAGCTCCCTTTTTTTTGCGCTATAGTTCGGTAAGAGTCTGTGTTTTAGGCCTTGGCCCTTGCTAATTTACTTATTGGCCCCATATCTTTTTTCAAAATTGCTAAAGGTTCCAGTTATGGAAACGCACAAAATGACAGAAATACAACAAACAGATGTTTTAATCCCGGTTTTGCCGCTTAGAGATGTGGTGGTTTATCCGCACATGGTGATTCCTTTATTTGTTGGCAGGGAAAAATCCATTGATGCTTTGGATGCCGCCATGAAGGACAACAAACAGATATTATTGGTTGCCCAAAAAGAAGCTGAAATTGATGAGCCGGATTTTACTGATCTTTATCAGGTCGGTACCCTGGCCAATATTCTGCAATTGCTAAAACTGCCTGATGGCACTGTCAAGGTTCTGGTGGAAGGAAGTCAGCGCAGCAAAGTTCTGTATTATAAAGAAACGGAAAGTTTTTTTTCCGCATCGGTAGTGAAAGTTGATGACATCCTAAATATATCCGAACGGGAACAAGAAGTACTGCAGCGGACAGTGATCAGTTCGTTTGACCAATATGTCAAGCTGAATAATAAGATTCCGCCCGAAGTTCTGAATTCTCTTGCCGGAATCGACGATCCAGGCCGCCTTGCCGACACCATGGCCGCGCATATGACGCTCAAGGTCAATGAAAAACAGGCGATTCTGGAAACCGCGGATATTGCAAAACGCCTGGAAAACCTTATGACCCAGATGGAAGGCGAGGTCGATCTTCTGGAAATGGAAAAAAGAATCCGTGGGCGCGTTAAGCAACAAATGGAGAAGAATCAAAAGGAATATTATCTGAATGAACAAATGAAGGCGATTCAGAAAGAACTTGGCGAGATGGAAGATGTTGCCAATGAAATTGAAGAGCTGGAAAAGAAAATCGAAAACGCCGGCATGAGCAAGGAAGCCAGAACAAAGGCTGAGGCTGAGCTTAACAAACTTAGACTGATGTCGCCGATGTCTGCCGAGGCTACTGTCGTGCGCAATTATATTGACTGGATGGTCAATGTGCCTTGGAAGAAAAAAACCAAGGTACGGCATGATTTGAAGCTGGCCGAGCAGGTTCTGGAAACGGATCACTATGGCTTGGAGAAGGTCAAGGAGCGTATTCTTGAGTATCTGGCCGTGCAGCAGCGGGTGCAGCAGCTCAAAGGCCCTATTTTGTGCCTGGTTGGCCCTCCGGGTGTAGGTAAGACCTCGTTAGGCGAGTCCATTGCGCGCGCGACCAATCGCAAATATGTGCGCATGGCCTTGGGCGGGGTGCGGGACGAAGCGGAAATTCGCGGGCACCGTCGGACCTACATAGGCTCCATGCCGGGCAAGATTTTGCAGAATCTGGCTAAGGTGAAAACGCGGAATCCAATGTTTTTACTGGATGAGATTGACAAAATGGCTGCCGATTTTCGGGGTGATCCGGCTTCGGCATTGTTGGAAGTGCTGGATCCAGCACAGAATCATACGTTCTCGGATCATTATCTGGAAGTGGATTTTGATTTGTCCGATGTGATGTTCGTCGCGACGGCCAATACAATGAATATTCCCCCTGCATTGTTGGATCGGATGGAGGTTATACGTCTCGCTGGTTACACTGAGGATGAAAAAATCAATATCGCGGTCCGGTATTTGATTCCAAAACAGATTAAAAATAATGGACTGAAAGAACATGAAATCGAAATTACAGAGGCGGCGGTCAAGGACATTATTCGCTACTATACCCGCGAGGCTGGAGTTCGCAGTCTTGAGCGGGAAATTTCGAAAATCTGCCGTAAAGTAGTCAAAGACCTGCTGCTGAAGCCGAGCAAAGACAAAGTTGAGGTGAATCCTGACAATCTGGATAAATATCTCGGCATTAAACGGTTTCACTATGGCCTTGCAGAGGAAAAGGATCAGGTTGGGCAAGTGACCGGTCTGGCCTGGACGGAAGTAGGCGGCGAATTATTGATGATTGAAACAGCCGTTATTCCCGGAAAAGGCAAGCACTCTTCCACAGGCAAGCTTGGCGATGTCATGAAGGAATCGATCGAGGCGGCGATGACCGTGGTAAGAAGCCGCTCCGAAATTCTGGGAATAGATCATGAGGTGTTTCAGAAAAACGATATCCATATTCATGTTCCCGAAGGCGCTACGCCAAAGGATGGACCTAGTGCCGGAATTGGCATGTGTACGGCCATCATCTCGGCATTGACTAAAATACCGGTGCGGGCGAACGTGGCCATGACCGGGGAGATAACTCTGCGGGGCGAGGTGCTGCCGATAGGCGGATTGAAGGAGAAACTGCTGGCTGCCCATCGTGGCGGCATAACAACTGTTCTTATTCCTGCTGAAAATGAAAAAGATCTGGTTGAAATTCCTGAAAACATAAAGCAAAACCTGGATATCAAGCCTGTCCATTGGATAGATGAGGTGCTTGAAGTGGCTCTGCAGTATATGCCGAAACCAAGCGACAAGAAAGAAGTCGAGGAAAAGGCTAAAAGTGAAGGCAAGTTAAAGAAACAAGGTCTTGTCACTGCCCATTAAAATAATTTGCGGTTTTGCTTGAAAACCGGCGAAACCGCAAAAATCATGGGCTCGGGGGCTTTAATGCTTGACACTGGCTAAGAGCTATTGATATAAATAGCCAGCTTTCTTGTGCGGCTAGGAATCGCGCATAAGGATCATACACTGGTTGTGCAGAATACAATTTTAAAATACTTCCTAAGGGGGAATGATGAATAAATCAGAACTAATCGATGCTATTGCAGAGTCTTCTGAATTAACAAAAGCGGATGCCGGACGTGCTTTAGATGGTTTCATTAGTGCAGTTACGGCTGCTTTGAGTAAAGGTGACTCTGTTGCTTTAGTTGGTTTTGGTACATACTCTGTAAAGGAGCGGGCAGAGCGCAAAGGCCGTAATCCACAGACAGGTGAAGAGATTACGATTAAATCTGCGAAAATTCCTTCATTTAAAGCTGGCAAATCTTTAAAAGATGCTGTAAACTAGTCTTTCTTTAGTCGGGTGCTTAGCTCAGCTGGGAGAGCATCGCCCTTACAAGGCGAGGGTCGGGGGTTCGAACCCCTCAGCACCCACCAGACTTTGGAGTGGTAGTTCAGTTGGTTAGAATACCGGCCTGTCACGCCGGGGGTCGCGGGTTCGAGCCCCGTCCACTCCGCCAAATTAAAGCCCCGTACCGGTCTGGTTCGGGGTTTTTTTTTGCTTAAATTTAAGCCGTTTTCTTTAGGGTAGAGCATATGCTGACAAAAATTAGAGAAAAAGCGCAGGGTGCTTTCGCATGGGGCATCTTGATAATAATTTGCGTGCCTTTTGCTTTATGGGGTATTCAAAACTATTTGAATACAGGGAAAGAGCCGCCGGTTGCTTCCGTAGGCGATAGGGATTTTTATCAGCAGGATGTCAATAGAGCTTATGAACAATACAGCCAGAATCTCCAAGGACTCAATATTGATGAGCAGACTTTGAAAGCACAGGCCCTGGAAAAGCTGATAAAGGATGAGGTTTTATTGCAGTATGTGCGTGCGGAAGGTCTTGTTACCAGCGACAACAAGGCGCGCGACTTCATCAAATCCCTGGAATATTTTCAGGTAGACGGTAAGTTCGATGAGAACCGATATAAAGCTTTATTGAGCTCACAGAGAATGACATCCGGCGAGTTCGTGGACAGAATCAAGAATGCGCTGGTAATGGAACAGTTTCAGCGCAGTATTATCGACAGCGGTTTTGCTACTCAGCATGATGTGGAAGGCTTTTTCAAAATTCAGAATCAACAGCGCGATGTCGCTTATGTGATTGTCCCGGCACAGAAACCGGCTGAGCAGCCTTCAGAGGAAGAGGTAGCGGCTTACTATCAGCAGCATCAAGACTTATATAAGGTGCCTGAGCAGGTTTCCGTGGAATACGTAGAACTGCTGCTCGAAGATATCGCTAAAAAAGTCGAGGTAACGGATGAAAAACTGAAGGCGTTCTATGAAGAGCAAAAGGATCAGTATACGACCCCGGAACGGAGAAAGATCAGCCATATCCTGTTTGCCATCAATGACAAAACCGATGAAAAAGCGGCGCTGGCAAAAGCGTTGCAAGCAAAAAAAGATCTGGCGAATAAAGACTTTGCCACGCTAGCCGCTGAAGTTTCAGACGATAAATTAACCGCCAATAAGGGCGGTGACTTAGGGCTGTTTACCGCCGGCACCATGGAGAAAGCGTTTGAGGATGCAGCGAGTTCATTGACGCTCGGCGAAGTATCGGAACCGGTTAAATCGGCGTTCGGCTATCATTTGATTAAAGTAACCGAATTAGTACCCGGTGAGGTCAAGCCTTTTGATGCGGTTAAACCGGAATTAACCAAGGCCTATCAAAAAGCGCAAGCCGAAAATGCCTTTTATGAGTCCGGCGAAACATTGACCGAAATGAGTTATGAAAACCCTGACAATCTGCAAACGGTAGCGGATGCGTTAGGCTTAACCATTAAAAGGTCGGCATTATTCACCAAAGATGAGGGCGAAGGCATAGCCAGTGATCCAAAAATACGCAGCGCCGCATTTTCCGAGGAAGTTCAGCAGGGCAATAACAGCACGCCTGTGGAATTGGGGCCTGAACGGCTGGTTGTATTGCGCATGCTGGAGCACAAGGCCGCGGCTACGCGTGATTTGAAGGACGTCAAACAGGAAGTCGTAGAGGCCTTGCTAAAAGATAAAGCCAAACAACAGGCTATCGAAAAAGCGCAGCAGATAAAAACGCGTCTGCAAGCCGGTGAATCCATCGACACGATTGCGGCCGAAAATCAGTTAGCCGTCAAGAAAATGGCCGGCTTAACGCGCAGCAATGGCGAATTGCCATGGCAGCTGAATCAGGCGATCTTTAAAGCGGCCAAACCCGTCGGCGATAAACCGACAGTCTTTACCGCAGCACTGCCATCCGATGAACAAGCGGTAGTCAGCCTGTCGAAAGTTAAAGAAGGTGTCATGAGCGAGGACGATAAGAAGCAGTTGGAACTGGCGACCAAGAATATCGCCAGGGCTCTTGGCCAGAATGAGTTCAATGCAGTCATGAACAGTTTGCAGGCAGAAGCCGATATCTCTGTGAGAACTCAGACCCAGGCTCAGAATTAGAACTGGACAGGGAATAAAAAAGGGAGCGTAAAGCTCCCTTTTTTTTGCGCCGCGAAAAAAATAAACGCTTAAGAAGCTACATAGCCGGCGATGTTATAGCCGGCGTCAACATAAGTGATTTCGCCGGTAATACCCGAAGCCAGGTCCGAGCACAGGAATGCCGCCGCGTTGCCGACTTCTTCAATGGTAACGTTTTTCTTCAAGGGCGAAGCATCGGCCGCTTTGCTCAGCATGGTTTTGAAATCATTGATACCCGATGCGGCCAGTGTTCTGATCGGGCCTGCGGAAACCGCGTTCACGCGTGTGCCTTCGGCGCCCAGAGCGACGGCCATGTAGCGGACATTGGCTTCCAGGCTGGCTTTGGCTAGGCCCATGACGTTGTAGTTGGGCATGACGCGCTCGGCGCCCAGATAGCTCAAGGTTAACAGAGAGCCGTTACGGCCTGCCATCATCGCTCGACCAGCCTTGGCCAAGGCGGTAAAGCTGTACGAACTGATGTCATGAGCGATCCTGAAGTTTTCCCGGGTTGTGGCATTGACGTAATCGCCTTCCAGCGCATCGCGCGGCGCGAAAGCGACTGAATGCACGATACAATCCAGGCCGTCCCAATGCTCGCCAAGCTTTTTGAAAACGTTTTCTATGTGCTCGTCGCTGCTGACATCGCATTCAATGGTGATGTTGGAACCGCATTCAGCCGCCATGGTTTCGACCCGGCTCTGAAGTTTGTCATTTTGAAAAGTAAAAGCCAACTCCGCGCCTTCTCGGTGCATGGCCTGGGCAATGCCCCAGGCAATTGAGCGGTTACTGGCTAAACCTACAATCAAGACACGCTTGCCTTGCATAAAACCCATTATCATCTCCCCATGTTTTTGTTGCTACAATAGAGCTTCAATTATCTAAATTTGTTCAATCCGCACCAACCTGTAACCGGTCGATGATAACATTCGCCATGAATAGCAGACGGCGGATCTGGATTTGCCCCATCGTTTCGATGAAGGGTCGAAAAGGATAGCCCTGCTTACGCGGGACTGTCAAATTTAAACAGTACCCTTAAAAGGGATTTTTTTCAGGCTGCAAGGTATTTTGATGTCTACTTTTCTGTATACGAAGATGCATATCAACCAAGCTCGCGTGCTAGTGCTGATGTTGCTGGCAGTATTGTTGAACGCCTGCACTGATTCGCAGCTCAATAATCCCTACCCGCAAGAAGAAGGAGATCAATCGGTAGTCTATGGCTCCTTTTCAGAACGCCCCAAGCATATGGACCCGGCTGTGGCGTATGATGCCAGCGCGTATACGTTTATCGCCCAAATCTACGAGCCGCCGTTTCAATATCATTATCTGAAAAGGCCTTATGAGCTGACGCCACTGACGGCAACTGGCATGCCTAAGGTCGACTACCTGAATGCCAAAGGCGAAAAACTGGCCTCAACCGCCGATGACAATGACATTGCCTATACCGATTATCTAATCGAAATCCAGCCCGGCATCCGTTACCAGCCGCACCCGGCGCTGGCAAAAAATACTGAAGGCAAGTATAGCTACCATCACCTGACCGGTGAGCAAATCGGCGCGCTCGGCACATTGCAGGATTTGCCCGAGACCGGTTCGCGCGAACTGACCGCCGAGGATTATGTATATCAGATCAAGCGGCTGGCGCATCCGAAAATCCAATCGCCCATCGCCGAATTGATGAAGAACTACATCGTCGGCTTCGACGAATTTTCAAGACAGGTCGCGAAAAAGCAGGCGTTTGAGATGAAAGACATCTCCATGGCAGGCGTCAACGCGCTGGACCGCTACCGATACCGTATACGTATCAAAGGCAAATACCCGCAATTCATTTTCTGGTTGGCCATGCCGTTCTTCTCGCCGATGCCATGGGAAGCCGATGTTTTTTATGGACAGCCCGGCCTGAACGATAAAAACATCACGCTGGACTGGTTTCCGATAGGCACCGGCCCTTACTTTTTGGCCGAGAACAATCCGAACCGGCGCATGACCTTGCAGAAAAATCCGCTGTTTCACATGGAGACGTATCCGTCCGAAGGCGAGCCCGGCGACAGGGAAAAAGGCCTGTTGGCCGATGCCGGCAAATCGCTGCCGTTCATAGACAAATTCGTCTATATGCTGGAGAAGGAAACGATTCCTTACTGGAACAAATTCCTGCAGGGTTATTACGATGCGTCCGGCATCGCCTCCGATAATTTCGATCAGGCCATACAGTTTACCGGGAGCGGCGCGGCGACTTTGACTGAGGCCATGGAAGAAAAAGGCATTCAGCTGGAAACGGCGGTAATGACGACCATTTACTACATGGGCTTTAATATGCTTGACGCCACGGTCGGCGGCGATAGCGAAAGAGCGCGCAAGCTGCGTCAGGCTATCGCCATAGCGGTCGATTACGAGGAATATATCGCCATTTTCGCGAATGGGCGCGGCGTTGCGGCCCAGGGCCTGCTACCGCCCGGCATATACGGCTATGCGGAAGGCAAGGAAGGCATCAATCCTTATGTTTATGACTGGGTAAACGGCAAGGCGCAGCGCAAAACCATGGATGTGGCCAAGCGCTTAATGTCCGAAGCCGGCTATCCTGGAGGCATCGATCCTAAAACCAAGCAAGCCCTGATCCTGTATTTCGACACGACCGCCGTCAGCGTCGACGATCGTCCAAGGATGAACTGGTATCGCAAGCAATTCGAAAAGCTGGGCATCAAATTGGTCATTCGCGGCACCGATTACAATCGTTTCCAGCAGAAAATGCGCGATGGCAATGCGCAGATTTTTGCCTGGGGCTGGAATGCCGATTATCCCGATCCGGAAAATTTCTTTTTCCTGCTCTACGGACCCAATGCCAAAGTCGCGCGCGGCGGAGAGAATGTGAGCAATTACCAAAATCCCGAATTCGATCGCTTGTTCGAGCAAATGCGCAATATGGGCAACGGCGAGCAGCGCTATCGCCTCATTCAAAGCCTACAGGAGTTGGTGCGCCGCGATGCGCCGTGGATATTTGGCTATCATCCCAAGAGCTTTACGCTATATCATGGCTGGTACAAAAACCTGAAGCCCAATTTAATGGCCAACAACCAGCTTAAATACCTGCGCATCGATACAGCGGAGAGAGCCCGGAAAAGATCGGAGTGGAATGACCCCGTGTTCTGGCCTTTGCTGATAGCTTTTGTCGTGCTTGTGTTGCTGTTGATTCCAGCGATTCTGGCTTATCGCCGCCGCATTAAGGAAACGATTCAATGATTCAATATATTATCCGCCGAATCCTGTATGCCTTTCCGCTGCTGATGGGCGTCAATATCCTCACGTTCGTGCTGTTCTTTGTCGTCAACAGCCCCGATGACATGGCGCGCATGCAGCTAGGGCAGAAGCACGTGACCGAAAAAGCCGTGGAAAACTGGAAGCAGCAGCGCGGCTACGATCTGCCGCTGTTGTGGAACAGCAAGGCCGAGGGCGAGGAAAAGCTGACCCGGACGATCTTTTACCAGAAGTCGGTGGGCCTGTTCCTGTTCCGTTTCGGCGTATCCGACAGCGGCAGAAACATCGCGGCCGATATTCAGCAACGCATGTGGCCCAGCCTGGCTCTTGCCTTGCCGACGCTGATTGTCGGCTTATTGGTCAATATCTGTTTCGCCCTGATGATGGTGCTGTTTCGCAAGACTTATCTGGAACATGCCGGAGTCATTCTGTGCGTGATCCTGATGTCGGTCTCCTCGCTGTTCTATATCATCGGCGGCCAGTTTCTGGTCGGCAAACTGCTGAGGCTGGTGCCCATCTCCGGTTACGACAGCGGGCTGCCGGCGCTGAAGTTTCTGATCCTGCCGGTACTGATCGGCGTCTTTTCCGGCATCGGCTCCGGCGCGCGCTGGTACCGAACCTTGTTCCTGGAAGAAGTCGAAAAAGACTATGTGCGCACGGCGCGCGCGAAGGGCCTGAGCGAAACCCGCACCCTGTTCCGGCATGTGCTGAAAAACGCCATGATCCCGATTCTGACCGGCGTCGTGGTCTTGCTGCCATTACTGTTCATGGGCAGCTTGATCATGGAATCGTTTTTCAGCATTCCGGGCCTTGGCAGCTACACGATCGATGCGATCAACAACCAGGACTTCGCCATCGTGCGGGCCATGGTGTTCCTGGGCTCGTTCCTGTATGTGATCGGCCTGCTGCTGACCGATATTTCCTACACTCTCGTTGACCCTCGGGTAAGGTTGTCCTGATGATCATATTATGGACCGATGCGCTGATATTCCTGCTGATCGCCGCGATGCTCATGCTCGGATTCTATCTGCGCGGCAAGGAATACATTAAACGCCCCCTGCGGCAGATAGCCCGCAGCAAAGTCGGCATGGTGTCGCTGACCGTGCTGATGGCCTTTGTCCTGATCGGCCTGCTGGACTCGATCCATTTCAAGCCATCGGAAGGCCGCGGCAATGAAATCATCAGCGTCCTGGATTACTGGGCCACGCCGCTGCGCGAGCACGGCGAGAAAACCTATTCGGCGCCTTTCGCCGCTTACCTGTACAGCAAGGAAATGATGACCTTGCCGGACGGCACCGAGCGGTGGGGCTATCCGCGCCTGCAATTCGGCGGCGCACATCTGGCCGATCCCGAAACCGAGCTGGTACCGGATGTATTGAAGAAGGCCCTTTACGGCTGGATTCAGGGCGCAAGCCTGGTCGTATTTTTTCTGGTTCTGCTATGGAGCCTTTTGAGAAAGCCTCATAAGCGCCTCGTCGTGAGCCCGACGGCCAAGGCGGTCTGGACCGTGGTATTCCTGATCGTCTCGGTCAATTACATGCTGGTCCATCTGTCGGCTCACTACCACGTGTTCGGCACCGACAAAGTCGGCGAGGACGTGTTCTACCAGGCCATAAAAAGCATTCGCACGGGCCTTGTGATCGGCACGCTGACGACCCTGGTCATGCTGCCGATGGCCCTGGTGTTCGGCATCCTGGCCGGCTTCTTCCGCGGCTGGGTCGACGATGTCATCCAATATGTCTACACGACGCTGAATTCGATCCCCAGCGTGCTGCTGATAGCCGCCTCCATCCTGATGGTGCAGGTATACATGGCCGCTCACGAGGAAGCCTTCACCAGCGTGATCGTGCGGGCGGACACACGGCTGCTGTTCCTTTGCCTGATCCTGGGCGTGACCAGCTGGACCGGCCTGTGCCGGCTGCTGCGGGCCGAAACGCTTAAACTGCGCGAGATGGAATACGTGCAGGCGGCGCAGGCGCTGGGCGTCAGGCGCCGGGTGATTCTGGTGCGCCATATCCTGCCCAATGTCATGCACATCGTATTGATTTCCGTCGTGCTGGATTTCAGCTCGCTGGTGCTGGCCGAGGCGGTGCTGTCCTATATCAATATCGGCGTCGATCCCACGACCTACAGCTGGGGCAACATGATCAACGGCGCACGGCTGGAGATGGCGCGCGAACCCGTGGTCTGGTGGTCGTTGGCGGCCTCGTTCGTGTTTATGTTCGCGCTGGTGCTGGCCGCGAACCTGTTCGCCGATACGGTGCGCGATGCGTTTGATCCAAGACGAGGGGCCTATGAATAAGCCGATACTGTCCGTTGCGCATCTCAGCGTCAATTTCAACCACGGTCCCAGGGTCGTCGACGACATCAGTTTTGACGTCTATCCGGGCGAGACTTTTGCGCTGGTCGGCGAATCGGGTTCCGGCAAGTCGATCACAGCCTTGTCCGTGCTGAGGCTGCTGCCGTCCAATGCCCGCATCCAGGCCAGCGAAATCAGCCTGCAGGGCGACAATCTGCTGCGCCGGTCCGAATACGAGCTGTGCCGGATTCGCGGCCGGCGCATCGGCCTGATTTTCCAGGACCCCATGTCGTCGCTGAACCCGGTCATGACCATCGCCGACCAGATCGGGGAAGTCATCAAACTGCATTTTAACCTGCCGCAGCAGGCGCTCAGGCAGCGCGTGCTGGAATTATTGCGGCAGGTGGAAATACCGAATCCGGAGCAGCGACTCAACGATTATCCGCACCAGCTGTCCGGCGGCCAGCGCCAGCGCGTCATGATCGCGATCGCGCTGGCCGGCCAGCCCGATCTGCTGATCGCCGACGAGCCGACCACGTCGCTGGACGTGACCATCCAGGCGCAGATCCTGAACCTGCTGAAAACCCTACAAAAGCAGACCGGCATGTCCCTGTGGCTGATCAGCCATGATCTGGCGCTGGTATCCAACATGGCCGACCGGGTGGCGGTCATGCAGCAGGGCAAGATCGTCGAAACCGGGCGCTGCGATGAATTCTTCCGCCATCCCAAGCACCCGTATACGCAAAAGCTGCTGAACGCCTTGCCGTCCATGCAGAGCTGCTTCAAGCACAGCCGGCAGGAAAGGCCGCCATTGCTCCAGGTGGACGATTTCAAGGTCCATTACCCGATCAGGAAGGGCATTTTCAAACGCGTCGTCGATCATGTGAAGGCTGTCGACGGCGTCAGCTTTACCATCGAGCAGGGCAAGACGCTGGCCCTGGTCGGCGAGTCCGGCTGCGGCAAGACCACGCTGGGCAAGGGTCTCTTGAACCTGATACCGGGCAGCGCAGGACAGGTGAAAATAGATGGCGTGGCGCTCGACATGCTGCACGGCGATGCCTTGCGCAAAAAACGCGCGGATATGCAGATCGTTTTCCAGGACCCTTTTTCCTCGATGAACCCGAGGATGCTGGTCGGCGATATCGTCGCCGAAGGCATCCGGGCCCTGCATCCGGACGTCAGTTCAGCCAATCGGCAGGAAAGAGTCAGGCAGCTGCTCAGGCAGGTCGGGCTGCCTGACGATGCCGCGCAGCGGTATCCGCATGAATTCTCGGGCGGCCAGCGCCAGCGCATCTGTATCGCCAGAGCGCTGGCGGTCGACCCGAAGCTGATCGTTTGCGATGAGCCGACCAGCGCGCTCGACGTATCGGTGCAGGCGCAGATTATCGAGCTGCTGAAAGCGCTGCAGCAGGAAAAGGGCGTCAGTTATCTGTTCATCACGCACGATCTGGCCGTCGTGGCCGAAATAGCCGACGATGTCGCGGTCATGTATCAAGGCAAGATTGTCGAATACGGCAGTGTCGCCCAGGTGCTGGCCGAGCCGAAGCAGGCTTACACGAAAAGGCTGCTGGGCGCGGTGCCGGTATTGCAGACGGACATCAAGCCTTCCGCGCAACAGGATAAAGAGGCCGTTTTGTAGGGCCGCCGCTTGACGCCTAAGCCCTCTGCCGCGACAGTCCAGCAGCGCGCGACAGGGGGCGGTGCAAACAGGCTTTAAGCTTTCATCGCTCGTGACTTCCAGCAACCGGAGTCATCCATTCCTCAAGGCGCTCTCATTCAAGGGCGCTGCTTATACGTACTGGTGCGAATAGACAGCAATTTAAAAAATGAATCATGATGCCCGCTTCCCTAAAATGCGCTGACATCCCGGCGTCAAGAGGATGAAACCAGAAACGTTTCCATACTCGGATGGCCGCCGCGATAGGGTTCCTCGCCTCAAATAAGGCAGGTTCCAGTAATGGCGGCCACGGGCAGCCGATAGGGGACTGATTTTCAGTGAATTCAGCCGGTATCGCATCGATTTTATGCGGTATCAGGAGGCAGACCATGCTGCGCACCTGGCGTTTCATCACGCTTCTGCTGGCCGCGCTCGGCCTGACGTTCGGCGCGGCCCATACGCTCGAACTGCTGCCGAAGATGCAGTACGATGCGGCGCTGTATGCTGCCGTTACAAGCACGCTCTACCGGTTTTTCGGCCTGGCAGGGGCCGTCATTCAGGTCGGGGCCATCCTGGCCGCTATCGTGTTGACTGTTCTGGCCCGGCGCAGCCGCGCTTTTCGCCTGAGCTTGTTCGGCACGCTGGGCCTTGCGCTCTCGCTGGCGCTGTGGGCGGCGCTCGTCCAGCCGGTCAATGCCGAGTGGGGGCGGATTATCGCGTCGGGCTCGGAATCGGTTCCGGCGGCGTACCTGCGTCTTCGTCACCGTTGGGAATACGGGCATGTCGCAGCCTTTGCCGCCTGGTTCGCGGGATTCTGCCTGCTGACGCTTTCCGTGGTCAGGGAGACCCCGGCGGATGGCTTGCAGGATCGCGGATGACGACCCTTTATATTGCCAACTGCCGAGAACTATTTCGGCGGGAAAAGTGGAACGAATGACGCGGGGGTAGAGTCTTTTGGGCAAGATAGCGTTGAAATTCTTATTCCCGAGGAGGCGTTTATGGCCATGAAACTGTTCAGTTCGAAGGAAGTTTTTCCGCGTAAACGAGGAATGGCCGCACGGGGCCGGTTACAGTCATGGAGGATGCCGTCATGAGCTTTTGGGATAGAGGCAGCATGCCGGAAAGCGAAGCGACAGGCATGGAAAGATTCGCGGCCCGGAGCATAAGCAGGCTGCTGACGAAACGGACTCTGATCGTGGTGGCCGCGGCGGCGGCAATCATAATATTGCTATTGATGGTCTGGCAGGTGGCCCAGATTCTGCTGCTGATTTTCGCGAGTATGCTGCTGGCGCTGTTTTTGCGCTCCGGCGCGGTTACCATCAGCGAGAACACGGCCTTGACCGTAAATGCCTCGCTGATACTGGTGATCCTGATGATGGTGATAGGGACCGCACTGATCGGGTCACTGTATGGTCCCGACATTGCCACTGATTTCTATCAATTAACGCTTGAATTGCCCAGTACGATCGACAGGATGCGGGATAACCTCGGGCAATACGAGTGGGCGCCTGCGGTGCTGGAGGCGATGGCCAGAGTGGGGAACGCCCTGACCAATCCTCAGCAGCTAGCCAGAATCGCCGGGGTTTTCTCGACCGCCTTCGGGGCTCTTGGCAGCAGCCTGATCGTCATCGTGCTGGGCCTTTATTTCGCCATCGAGCCGAAAACCTACATCGATGGTGTTGCGCGCCTGTTCCCCCGGTATCATCGAGAACGCGTCTATGAAGCCTTTGATCGGATCGGAAGTGCGCTTCGCTGGTGGCTGCTCAGCCGGCTCGTGTCGATGGTGGTTGTAGGCCTGTTGACAGGGATCGGACTGGTCATGTTAGGGATGCCGCTCGCGTTCATCCTGGCCCTGGTGGCCGCCATTCTGGATTTCGTGCCCCACATCGGACCGATCCTGGCCACTGTTCCGGCGGTCATGGTGGGCCTGGGCCAGGATGGAACGACGGTGCTGTACGTCATCCTGCTTTATACCGTCATTCAAGGCCTGGAAAGTTACCTGCTCACGCCTTACCTCCAGAAGCAGATGACATCGATTGCGCCGGCCTGGCTGCTGGCAGCCCAGCTTGTGCTGGGGACAGGTTTCGGCATCCTGGGATTTCTGCTCGCGCCGCCGTTGGCGGTCGTGGTCATGGTGCTGGTGCAGATGTTTTATGTGCGGGACGTATTGGGAGAAAAGATGGAATTGCCCTGATCGCGCGTTTTCGCGATCCGCTCTTTCCAGCCGAGAGGGAGCTTGGCTGGCACTCCCGCAAACGGTACCGCCTCTCTCGCTTCATTAATCACTTTCATGCCGTCCCCTCTAAGTCGGCAATGCATATAAGTATTTATCCGTCTGCCTCGATCAGTCCGATTGTGATATGTTCACCCGTTACGGAAAAATCATGATGTGACTGAACCATGGGTGATAAGCCTGAAGTGGCGATTGATGCACTGAAAATGGACAGGCTATCCTGTCCAACCTGAAAATCCCACCATATCAAAGCCTGTGCCTCACATCAGATGAAATGTGAACGAATGGATCGCACGGAGCCGCGTTCACGCAACAAGTAACCGTGAATTTATTCCTTATTATTAAGGAGGCGTTATGTCTGTAAATCTATTCGATGCGAAGGGAATGCCTCTCGATAAACAGCGAATGACTTGGAAGGACATGGTACAGCCCCCCATCAGCAAGCTCGATGACGAAGCTTTTACGCGGGTAAGAATCGTCCTGACCAATGGGCTGGAAGTGGAAGCGCTGCGCTTCCAGCACCTGTGCGCACGCATGAACAAAGACCTGCAGGCGCCGCTGGCGAAAGTCCGGCGCGTCGAGCAGCACCAGCAGACGACCATCAACTGGCTTATTTCCTCCGACCATTCGCCGCTGGAAACCACCATCGCGTATGAACAAGTCGCCGTCGAGGTCACGGCCGCGGTGGCGCAAAACGAGCCCGATCCTTATCTGGCGCAGGTCTACCGGTTCGGGCTGCTGGAGGATTTCGACCATCTCTACCGCTATTCGGCGCTGCTCGATCGCCTGGAAGGCAAGGATGCGAACAACATCCTGCAATCCCATACCGACATCATTCCGGGCCGGCCCACCGTGGATGAGCATCGGGCGCCCGAGAACGATCTGCGCGAGCATTACGACCGCACCAAGGCGGACACGATCAGCAAGCTGCACGCCACGACCATTATGGCCGCCGAGTATCAGACCCACGACTTTTACGCCAATATCGGGCCGATGTACGCAGACCCGGTGGCTCGCCAGTTGTACGCCGAGATTGCCTCGATCGAGGAGCAGCATGTCACGCAGTACGAATCGATCATCGATCCGCATGAAACCTGGCTGGAGAAATGGCTGATCCATGAGGCGACCGAAGTCTACAACTACTACAGCTGCGTGGAACAGGAAACCAACCCGCGCATCAAGGCGATCTGGGAACGGTTCCTGGATTATGAGCTCGGACACTACGCCTACGTGGCAGAACTGTTCAAGCAATATGAGGGCAGAGATCCGGCCGAAATCATTTCACAAACGCTGCCCGACCCGATGCCGTTCAAGAGCAACCGCGAATTCGTGCGCCAGACGCTCAACCAGGAAGTGGACATGCGCACCAGCGGCACGCAGTTCGTCAGCAGGGACAAGGAAGACCAGGCATCGCTGGCTTATCGTCAGCACGTCAACTCTGACGGTTCACCTTCTCAAATGGTCGCCGAGGGCTACCAGTGGACGCCCGGCACCGAACTGAATCGCAAAGTGGCTTAATCACCGAATTGTGTAGGAGTTGAAAATGAATCAACCAGTTGAAATGAGCATCAGAAACCGGACCGGCATCGACCGCTCGCCTGTCGACAGCCAGAAAATGATCGATGCGGCCAATGCCTACTTGCCAAGTTCCAAAGGCGACGGGTCGGCCAAGTCGATCGTCGAGACCAATTACATCCAGGAAGCCGAACCCGTGGGCTCGGTGCCTGTTCCCGGCACGCTGAAAGGCGCGGCCACGGCAGCCATGCAGGCGCTTGCCGGCAAAAGCGCCGAGGTGTTGATCGACAAGCTGGGCGAGCGTCTGGCCTTCGAACGGACGGGCACGCGGCTTTATGACTACTTCATCACCAAGTGCGAGACCGTGCAGGGCGAGCTGCCGATTTCCATGGATATGCTCAGGCGTTTCAGGCATGAGGAGGCCCAGCATTTCAAACTGGTCGCCAATGCCCTGGAGTCCCTGGGAGCCGATCCCACCGCACAGACGCCCGGCGCCGATGTCAGCGCCGTGGCGTCAAGCGGCGTGTTCCAGGTGTTGAGCGATCCGCGCACCTCCGTTGATCAATGCCTGGATGCAATGCTGAACGCCGAGCTGATCGATAACGCCGGTTGGGACATGCTGGTCAAGCTGACCGACGACATGGGGCTTGACGACATGTCGAGAGACTTTCAAGTGGCGTTGAACGAGGAGGATGAGCATCTGATGGAGATCCGTCAATGGTACGAGCAATCCATGCTGAAACAGGCAGGGACCATATAAGATTCACAGCCGCTCCCGAGCTTGGGATTGTTTATCAGGCGCGGATTTAACCCTACGAAGAATGCGAAGAAAGCTGAGCCGGAATCTTCGTATTCTTCGTGATCTCCGTGGTAAAAAACCTTGCAGAGAATGGTTATTGCAGAAAGCCGGCTCACGTTAGGTAAGGTTTACCTCCGCACGCATCGGCTGGATTTCGAGCCGAGTCTGCCTGGACGCTTTTTACCGCTAGCCCGGGTATTTCACGAAACCATGATACCGCTATGCTGGCGGCATCCGGCGCCTTGGCCGATCTTGCCGGCCGAGCGGTTTGAATCCTGTCGGGCGATGGAGCGACGGCATGCTCTCCGCACTTGACGTACAGGCCGATTATTGGGCCTATGTGCGATATCGCACCGAACCGGGCCGGCATTTGCCTTAAATTTTCCCAAGGCATGAAAACGCTGTCTTTATTGCCGGCGAAACGATTTTATTGCTGCGCCTGACCAGGGATTCAAAGAGTGGAAGGTGCATTTTCAGGAGAAAACGATGACTAAAGTGCTTGTGCTGTATTACTCCTCCTACGGACATATCGAACGCATGGCCGAGGCTGTCGCCGAAGGCGCGCGGGAAGCCGGCGCCGAGGCGGTCATCAAGCGTGTGCCCGAACTGGTGCCGGAAGAGGTCGCCCGCGAGTCCGGCTATAAAATGGACCAGCCCGCGCCAATCGCGACCGTCGATGAGCTGCCCGAATACGACGCCATCATTTTCGGCACCGGCACGCGTTACGGCAACATGACCTCACAGATGAAGAACTTCATCGACAGGACCGGCTCGCTCTGGATGAACGGCTCGCTGGTCGGCAAGGTGGGATCGGTTTTCACGTCCACGGCGACGCAGCATGGCGGACAGGAATCGACCATACTGACTTTCATTCCGGTGCTCCTGCATCTGGGCTTCATCATCGTCGGCCTGCCTTATACCTTTCAGGGGCAGATGGGCCTCGATGAAATCATGGGAAACTCGCCCTACGGCGCCTCGACCATTGCCGGCGGAGACGGAAGCCGCTGGCCTTCGGCCGTGGAACTGGACGGCGCTCGCTACCAGGGTCGCCACGTGGCGCAGATCGCGGCAAAGCAGAGCGCGGGCGAGCGTTAAGGCATGGCGGATGTGGGGGCGAGTTTACTCGCCCATAAGCTTCGTTTTAAGGATTGTCAATAATCACAATGAGCCCCGTGGGAGCGATGCCTACATCGCGACTAAAGGCTTCCGCACAAGTCGCGATGTATACCCTAAAGGGCATAAAGGCATCGCTCCACAACCGCTCCCGGATTTAAAACAAGGCAATTATGGATTATCACATTCCTGATGGGCGAGTAAACTCGCCCCCACAATGTATCACGACACCTAAACGCGCATACCGAGACGTTCGGCCAATCCGCGCATGGCGGGTGATGGATCATCGCGCGGCAGATGCACATTGATGAGGCTGGGCGATGATGTCTGTGCGAAAGCCTGGGCCAGGCTGTTCTCAAATTCTTCCTCGGTGCTGGCCGAATAGCCTGTCAACGGGCCGAACACCTCGCTCAGGCGCTCGAATTGCCAGTGGGCGATGTCGTTGAACGGACCGTCGAGAATATAGCGCTCGGTGCTGTAGCCGCCGTTATTGAAGATAATGACGATCGGATTGAGCCCGAAGCGGGCTATCGTCGACAATTCGGTGCCGGTCATCTGAAAGGCGCCATCCCCGACCAGAACCAATGTGCGGCGCGTGGGCATGGCGATCTGCGCGCCTAGCGCGGCGGGAACGGCGAAGCCCATGGAGGTGTAGTAGGCCGAGGCCAGGAATTCGCTGTTCTCGTGCACTCTCAGGTCGATCGCGGAAAACAGGCAGTCGCCGACATCGCTGACGACGACCATGTCGGGCGTCAGGAAGCGGTTGAGCCGCGCGATGAGCCGGGCAATCCTTATCGGCTGATGCTTGGCCGGAAAATCAAGCGCCGCGGGCACGACAAGCGCGGGCTCGCTGCCGGGGCGCGGCGTGATCCGCGCGTTCAGCATGGCCACGAAATCGCGCAGCAGCACATGCGGATAGCGGTGATGATGAATAATGACCTCGTCCTGGCTGGCGCGTATGATCCGGTTGGCATCGAGCTTGGCGGTAAAAATGCCCAGGTCGACATCATTCATCGTGACGCCCAGCATCAACAGAAAGTCGGACTGTTCCACGCGGTCGCGGGCCAGCGTCGATCCCATCGCGCCTTCGTAGATGCCCAGATAGCAAGGATGGCGCTCGCCCAGCACCGATTTGCCGGTTAGCGTCGATGCGATCGGCAGATGTGCCTTGTCGACCAGGGCGAGCAGTTTGTCCTGGAGTCCGCGCCGGTGCAGCTCAACGCCGGCGACCAGCACGGGCGATGCGGCCTTGGCCAGCAACTGCAGGGTTTCTTCCACGGCTTCGCTGAGTGATTCGGCATCGCTGGCGGGCGCGGGCATCGATTCCGAGGGCATTGAATAACCCTCTACATCCACCCTATCGCGGGGCAGTTCGATATAGACGGGCTTGCAGTGCTCGCGGGCCGCGGCCAGCGTGCGGTCGATCTGGCGGAAAGCCGTGTAGGGATCGTCCAGGACCGCGACAGCGCAAGTGATGCGCTCGAATATTTCGCATTGAAAGCGGAACGGGCCGAAGCGATGATGCAGCAGAGGATGTTCGTGCCGTTCCTTAAGGCCCGGCGCGCCGCTGATGACGACCACGGGCGAGGATTCGGCGTAAGCGCCCGCGACCCCGTTGACGACATTCAAAGCGCCTACGCCGTACGTAACGGCCATCGCCCCCAGTCCCCGGCAGCGGGCGTACGCATCGGCCGCGATCGCGGCGGTATCCTCGCGGGTCGTGCCGATATGCTGGATAGGGCTTTCCGACAATTGCTGGTAAAAGCGCAGGATGTAATCGCCCGGCACGCCGAAGATATGCTGTACTCCGGACTCGTAAAGGCGGGCCAGGAGATAACGGCCGATGGAAGGATTCGATGACATGGAAAGACACCTCCGGAACCGGCAGATTCAGCCCATGGCGGACACGGCCGGGTTTTATGATTTCCGCTTATTGTTTCCCGGCTCTGACGCAGGATCAATACGTACAACTGCCTAATGGATAAGCTACACGATGACCTTATGGCGCCGGCCAAAGGCCCGAATCGTGCGCGCCAGTTTCCGGCCAAGCCGGCATTAACAGTCAGCGGTATCTTCGCTCAAACCTTGGATCTTCCCCCCATCCCGGCGTTCGCCTTTCGAAGGAGCGATAAGGAGGCCGCCGAGGATAATCATAATAGCGCTCGTAATAGTCGCGCTCATAGTAATAAGGCGGCCGCTTGTGCCTGGGTATGTAGCGATACTGGTCATAACGCTGAGGCGGCCTCGGGTAACCGTAATATTGTTTGTATCCGGGATAATTGTAATAGGGCGTGTATCTGGGATATCCATAAGACCTGTAAGGGTAAGGCCGGAATCCGGGCCTGTCGCCGATTTCGAGAAGCGGCCCGTCGGGATAAAGCCCCATGCCGGCATCGGCCCTTGCTGTCGGGGGATTTAAAAGGTTTGGCAGCAGCATAAACAACACCGCCGCCAGGGCGGTTGATTTTTTCATCATAACCTCTGTTATGGAGGACGAGATTACCGTAAACGGTCAATCTGAAATTCAATACCAGGGATAATAGTAATAGCCGAATCTGCTGTATGGGTAGTAATAGTACGGGTAATAGCCCATATACGGGCCATAGTAGACATCCTGGTAGTCCGCTTCCGGCCAGATATAAATGTTGCCGATTTCAACCAGCGGCAGCGCCAGCGTCTTCCTGCCGACGGCGCGTTCGACCGCGCCCTTGATGGTGCCTGTCACAGTGATTTTCGAGTCTTTTTCATAGATGGCCGGGTCAAGGAAATTCTGGCTTTTCACGACAAAGCGTCCTTGGGTTTTTTTGTCGATGCGCGGGCGCCCCGAACTGTCCAGCGGATAATAGAGAACGTGTATTTCCGTGGCATCTTCTTCGTTTTCGACATCAATGATCGAGCCGCCCCAGCGTACCGGCGTACCGCGAAAGCGGTCGGGGGCGCCAAGCACTTCCTCGAGCTGGACATCCATGGCAGGCGCGTTTTTCAGCACGGTTGGCATACTTGAACAGGCGCTTAACAAGATACTTAATAAAAGTAATAACTGTTTCATAATATCCTCCATGCATCAGCTGCAACTATTTACCAAAAACCCACCCAAACAAACAAAATTGCTTCAAAAACTACGACTTATTTTAGTTATTAAAATTCCTTATGCCAAAGATCGCGATAGAAGGGCGAAAGCCGCTGCTGCTCGGCTTCGCCCCGTTCAGCTTGACCTACCGCTTGCTCTGGCGATATAAAAGCCGTGCAAATAGAGTGTTGATTGCCGGGATTGGGGCGGGAAACTGCGACTTCCGTTCCGCCGAACCGGAACGCCTGGCCGGCTAGATTTTTACTTTAATATGTCGCAATCCGGCAACGGTTGATTAAACATGCAATTACTGGAGGGAGCCCATGAAAGAACCAACTGTCTGCCCAGGGGCCGCTCCATGGCAGACCCTCGGGTAAAAGACCGGGCCTGGATCTCATGCGGCTGATGACGTCAATTCCGGGGCCGGCGCCGCTCATGCTGATGCTGTATCTGACTACGCCCGCGGCGATTGCCGAGGTGTCGGTTTCGGGCGTCAAAGGGCAGGCCAGGGACAATGTGCTGCTCATGCTGTCTCTGGAAAAGGAAGCCTGCGATGCGCCGGAATGGAAGATACGCAGCCTGTACGCACAGGCCGATCAGGAAATCGACCAGGCCCTGCGGGCATTGGGGTATTACCATGCCACCGTCGAAAAGTCGCTGGACTTTAAACGGGATTGCTGGCAAGCCGGCTTTGACATCCGGCCCGGGCCGCGGGCAACCGTCGGCGCTATCGACATCACGGTCAAAGGCGATGCCCGCGACGATGCCGAATTCCAGAAATTGCGCGCCGATCTGCCGCTGAAAGTCGGCGATCCCGTCCATCATGGCCATTACGAAAGCCTGAAGCGGCGCTTTGAATCGCTGGCGCTGGAGCGCGGCTACTTGAATGCGGCCTTCACCGAAAGCAAGCTGCTGATCGACAAGGAGCGCAACAGCGCCAGGGTCGAGCTGGTGTTCGACGCCGGAAAGCGCATGTATTTCGGCGAGGTCACCGTCAAGCAGGACATTTTGAATCCCGACTTCGTGGAAAAGTACATCGCGATAAAACAAGGCGAATACTATGCCACCGAGAAACTGGCTGAAACGCATAATGCGCTGTCGCAAAGCGACTATTTCGACAGCGTGGAAATTATTCCCGATACCGAGCATATCAAGCAGCAGCGCGTGCCGATCGCCATCACGCTGTCTGCGAAGAGCAGGCATCTGTACAGCTTCGGCGTGGGGTTCGACACCGACATAGGGCCCCTGGCCAATGCCGTCTACAAGAACCGCCGCCTGAACCGGCGCGGCCATTTTCTGACCGCCAATCTCGACATCTCGCCGGTCTTGTCGACTGCCGATGTCGAATACAGCATACCCCTGGAAGACCCGGCCCATGATGTGTTCAGCTTCGGCGGCGGCCTCAGATACGAAGATACCGACACCTTCAAGTCCAGGAAAGCGGCGCTTTCCACGCGCTACAAAAAAAGACTGGACAATGGCTGGAGGCAGACCCTTTATATCGACTTCAGCTATGAGGAGTTTGAAACCGAGACTGAATCCGGCGAGGCACTGCTGCTGGTGCCCGGCGCCAGCTGGCTGCGCTCGGTGGCCGACAGCGTCGTAAGGCCGACCAAAGGCTACAGGACCGAGTTCGAGGTGAGAGGCAGCTACGAAAATCCGCTCTCCGACGTCAGTTTTCTGCAGGGCCGTTTTTCAGGCGTATGGATGCAGCCTGTGCCCGGAGGCGGCAAGTTCATTGGCCGGACCGATCTGGGCGCGACGCTGGTCGACGATCTGGAAAGACTGCCGGCCTCGTACCGTTTTTACGCGGGCGGCATCAACAGCATTCGCGGTTATGATTACAAGGAACTGGCGCCGAGGAACCGCTCCGGCCATGTCGAAGGCGGCCGGTTCCTGACCGTCGTCAGCGCCGAATACGAGCACCCCGTGCTCGACGACTGGGGCGTGGCGGCCTTCGTCGATACCGGCAACGCCTTCAATGCCGGCGACATCAGCTTAAAGACCGGCGTGGGCCTGGGTGTGCGCTGGTATTCGCCGGTCGGCCCGGTGCGCCTCGACTTCGGCGTGCCGTTGAACGAGGCCAATTCCTCGTTTCAGATCCATTTTTCCGCAGGCACAAGGCTATGAAGAAATGGGCATTGCCGATCATCCTGCTGGCCGTGCTGATGATCCCTGTTGGCCTGCTCGGGCTGGCCGGCAGCGAAACCGGCAGCCGCTGGCTGCTGGAGCAGGTTTTCTCACGGTTGCCGGCGCAGATGACAGTAGCGGCAATCGAGGGCCGCCTGATCGATCGCATCGTTGTTACCGATCTGCATTACCGGAGCGATACCGAAACCGTCGATATTGAACGCCTGGCGTTCGCCTGGCGGCCGCGGGAATTGCTCTCCGGCAGGCTCAGAATCCTGGAGCTGGCGCTGAATGGCGTCGCCGTCGAAATCAGGCAGTCCGAAACGCCCAAGGACGAGGCGCCGTTCGATTTCCGGTCCGAGCTGCGGCTGCCGGTAGAGGTTGCGGTTGAAAACCTGTCGCTGGCCGATGTGCGGCTGCAATCGGACGACCAGGTGTACGAACTGGCCAGATTACGCCTTGCCGCGGTGACCGGACAGGGCCGGCTCAACGTCAGCCTGCTGGAAGTCGACGCCAAGCCTGTGGCCGCGACTGTGCGGGGCCAAGTGACGCTGGGCAAGGGCTTTCCTTTCAGTCTGCGGGCCGACTGGCGGGTCGGCACCGAAACCGGCGGCCTATGGCAGGGCGCAACCACCATCGATGGCGACATCGACCGCATCGCTTTCGATAATCGGCTGGCCCAGCCATTCGCCGCCAACCTGACAGGCAGCCTGAAGGATGCGCTCGGAACGCCGTACATCGATGCCCGCGGCGGCTGGCGCGGCGCCAAATGGCCCTTGACGGCCAAGCCCTGGCTGCAAAGCGAGCAGGGCACGCTTGAACTGAGCGGTACGCCCGATGGCTACCGGCTGGCTGTCAATGGCCGGCTGACCCAGCAGTACCTGCCCGACAGCCATTTGGCATTCAGCGGCACGGGCAGCCTCGAGGCCATGTCCATAGAAAAACTGGAGCTGAAATCCAGGACCGGCTTGTTTCAACTGACGGGCGATGTCTCGTGGAAGGACGCGCCGGCGTTCGATCTGATGGCCCGGGGCCAGCATTTCAACCCGGCCATTATCCTGCCGGAACTGCCCGGCGACCTGACCTTCAGCACGCACCTGAAAGGCAAACTGGCCGGGCAGTCGCCGCAGCTGGAGGCCGATATCGGCAAGCTGAGCGGAAAGCTGCGCGATTATTGGATCAGCGCCGACGGCAAGCTGTTTCTGCTGGGTGATCAGCTGACGGTCGATGCGCTGCGCATCGTCACGGGCGCGAACAGGCTGGCCGTGGACGGCACGCTGGGGCAGGAGCGGGGCGCGCTGGACGTCTCGATCGATGCGCCTGAACTGGCTACACTGTGGCCGGATCTGGGCGGCAGCCTGAAAGGCGGGGGACGCTTGCAGGGGGCGTGGCGGCGGCCAGCGGTTGAATTCCAGGCGCAAGGCAGGCGCCTTCGTTTCGCCGGATACAGCGCCGGGCAGTTGGCCGTCGATATCGATTATCGCCCCGAGGCCGCGTCGAAGCTTCGTCTGTCGGCTGACGCCATCAGAAGCGGCGCAATCGAGATAAGCCGCCTGCTGGTCGAGGGCAGCGGCACGCAGGCCGAACATAGCGTCAGCGCCGATCTGCGCTCATCCGAAGGCGACCTGTCAGCGCTGCTGACGGGCGGCATCGAAAAAGGCCGCTGGCAGGGCAACTTGTCCAGGCTGGCCCTGAATGTGCCCAATCAGGGCCGCTGGCAGCTTGGGGACACCATGGCCATGACCGTGACGCCGCGCAAGACCGGCGCCGATCTGGCCTTCGATCGAGGCTGTCTGGTCCAGCGGGCGTCTTCCGTCTGCGTGCAGGGCGATTATCAGGCCAGCGGCGACTTTCAGGCCGCTCTGGAAGCGTCGGCGTTGCCGCTTGCGATGCTGCGGCCCTATCTGGCAGAACAGGTGACGCTGAGCGGCGCGATCAATGCCGATGCCGAAATGGCGCGGCGGAAAGGGGAGCTGGCCGGGCGCTTTAACATTCAGATGCCGGCCGGCGCGAAGATTCTGTTGCAGGCCGAGGGCGCCGACGCGGCCATTCCGCTGGGCGCTTCGTCCGTGGTTGGCGAGATAGATGACGAGGTGGTGTCGGCCGACCTGAATCTGGCCCTGGCCGGCAGGGATTTTGTGCGCGGGCAGCTGCGGGCCGATACCGGCCCGGACCCGTCCATCATGGGCCGGGTGCGGGCCTCGGTGGCGGAGTTTGCGCTGTTCAATGCCTTTGTCCCGGACAAAGTGTCGGGCCTTAAAGGTCATCTGCAGGCGGATCTGACCCTGTACGGAACCGTACAGCAGCCGACCGCGGCAGGCACCGTCACGCTTTCCGGCGGCGCCGTCGATGTTCAGGAGCTGGGACTGAAATTGCGGGATATTAATTTAAAGATAGCGGCCGCCAGGGACAATGCCGAGCGCTTGCGGATACGGGGCGGGGCCGAGTCGGGCGAGGGTTCGGTCTCCCTGGACGGTTTTGCGCTGCTGCAGCCCGAATCGGGCTGGCCGGTCGAGCTGACGCTGACGGGCAAGGATTTCGAGATCGCAAGGCTGCCGGAAGCGCAGATCGCCGTGTCCCCGGCATTGAAAATAGCTTATGCGAACGGGCAGGGCAAAGTGACGGGCAAGTTGGCCGTGCCGACGGCGGTCATGAAACTCAAGCAACTGCCGGAGCAGGCCGTCCAGGTCAGCGAGGATGAAATCATCGTCGGCCAGGAGCCGGCCGAAGAAACAGCTCCGGCCGTGCCGGGCTTCGATGTCGATATCGATGTCGAGCTGGGCAAGAACGTAAAATTCTCGGGGCTGGGGCTGAATACTGATCTGGAAGGCAAGCTAAAGATCGTGCAGAGAGCGGGAAAGCTGACCATGCACGGCACTGTCGACATGAAGGAGGCCCGCTATAAGCAGTATGGCCAGGATCTCGCCGTGCGCAAGGGGCGTTTCGCCTTCAGCGGCCCGGTCGACAATCCCTCGCTGGATGTTGAGGCCGTCCGTGTTTCGAATGACAAAAAGGTGACGGCAGTACTTAGCGTAACCGGAGCGCTGAAGGCGCCCCGGACCCGCATTTATTCGGAACCGGCGCTGCCCGAAGCGGAAGCGCTGGCCTATCTGGTCACGGGCCGGCCGCTGAATCAGGCCAGCGAATCGGAAGGCAACATGATAGCCGGCGCGGCGATATCCTATGGCGTGGGCAAGGTATCGTGGCTCGCCAACAAATTCGGCGTCGATAAATTCGAGGTCAAGGAAGGCGAGACACTGGAGGATACGCTGCTTGCGGTAGGCCGGCACCTGACGCCGGATTTTTATATCGGCACCAAGGTCGGCCTGTTCAACAAGCAGGCGGTGCTGGTCTTGAGGAGAATGTTGACCGAAGCGCTCAACGTTGAGACCGAGGCCGGCACATCGCAAAGAATCAAGCTGAATTATGAGATCGAGATTGATTGACAGAGAAAGCCGCCGTTTCTCGAAGGCGCCTGATACACATAGTACGAATGATTAAATCTCTTCTATTTGCATGTGGGGCCGACTTTAGGATAAGGCTAAAAACAACATTCCGATGTCGTTTTGTATGATCCCTTGTGGGAGCGATGCCTACATCGCGACTTGCAGTGGTCTTTAGTCGCGATGTAGGCATCGCTCCCACAGGCGTGGGGCCGTAATTGCGTCACGCTGATCTTCGGAAAAAAGACATAATGATTGAACCTCTTCTATAATTTCCCGGACATTGGATGACTTTACCTGATTCGGATTTTTACCATGAACAAACCGGCAACGCGAGGCCATCCGGCGCCTAAAAAAGCCGCGGCGCCGCCTCAAGCCAAACCGCGTCCGCATCCGGCGCGGCGGGCGGCGAGAAAGCCGGCGGCCAGACTGACGATTGATAATTTCAGAAGCAGACTGTCGCTGATAATGCTGGAAGCGGCGAGCCTCGCCATTACGGTTTCATTACTGGTCATCGTGCTGCTCGGCTATTCAGCCGGCAAGTTTTCAGGCACGCGGTTTTTCAGCAGCCTGCTGCCTTTCGCGGCCGGCGTGATTGGCCTGGTCCTGGCCGCGGCGGCGCTGCTGATAGGCTGGTGGAAACTGCGGACACGGTTGCGTGCCTTATCGGCGCTGTTGCCGCCGATGCTGGCCGTCGGACTGGCGCTCATGGCCGGCTGGTTTGCGATTCAGGATGAATTCGCTACGGCGTACGGACACTTCCGCGCTCTGGTCGGCGGCAAGCAGGAGGCGGCCCGCGTCGCGCTGGCGCATCAGGTTTACGCGGCTTATCGGCGGTACGATACGGCGCAGTTGCTGCGCATGGTGAAACGCGCACAGGACTATAATGCCGTCATCGAAGAAGCGGCTGAGGCGTTCGATCTGGACCCGAATCTTTTGCAGGGCGTTGCCGCGGCGGAGTCCTCGTTCATGCCGCGCGACAGCCAGGACGGCGGGCGCGGCCTGTTCCAGATCACGCGCGTGCCTAGGATAGCCGCGGAGCGGGCCGGCAGGCGTCTGGGCGTGGATAAACTGTCTCTGCGCGATCACCGGCACAATGCCTTCATTGCCGCCGCCACCTTGAGGCACTATCTGGCCGAAATGAAGGGCGATCTGTTTCTGGGCCTTCTGGCCTACAATATCGGGCCTGCCAACGGCGGCCTGCGGTTCATCATGCAGCAGTACGGCGCGACCGACTTCGTGACCATACAGCCCTATCTGCAACGGCTGCCGAGAGATTATCCGGTGCGCGTGCTGTCATATTCCCTGGCTTTCAGGCTCTGGCAAAGCGAAGGCCAGTTGCCAGCTTACGAGGAAGGCAAAAACGCCATCCGGATACAACGCATCGGCATACCGGGGCTGCAAATGGAGTTTTAGCCCGCTGAAAATCCACGCTGGGCGATGAGCCAGGAACAAGTACCGAAAGGCGTCGGTCTTAAAATACGTAGAGTGCGCCCGCAACGCATTGGCATGTTGTGCGGCGCGCAGGGTTTGTCCTTTGTCTTTCCGAGGCAGAAATCATGACGACACAGGCGCAATGGCAGCGTTTCATGGGAAGGGCCGGTGCCGCGATGACCACTGAGACCGAAGGCAGCGAACTGCTGAAGCCCGTCTATGCGCAACGCGGATTTCTTCCGCAGGACGATCCTTTGACGGCGTTCCCTCATGGTTCGCGCTACGCCATGCTTGATGACATTGGCCATGATCTGCCGAGCCTGCTTTATGACAAAGGCTTTCGGGAATACGCGCGGGAGCTTGAAATTCCCAGATGGCAGGGGCCCGTCAACGAGGAGAATCTTCCTCAGCTTCGTCTTTACTATGTGCGGATCGGCTTTCTCGCCTCCGCTTACGTCAATCAGGTCGGGGAGGAGCCGGTCAATGTGCTGCCGTACAATATCGCTGTTCCGCTGGCGCGGGCGGCAATGCTGCTCGATCGCCTGCCTATTCTGAGCTACGATGGTTATGCCCTCTATAACTGGAAGCGCTTCCGCAAGGAGAAGCCGGTCCGGCTGGGCAATATCGACACCCTGCAAAATTTCGTCCATCTGTATGACGAGCATTGGTTCATTCTGGTGCATGTGGAAATTGAAGCCATCGCGGCCGACATTCTGGCCGCTATCGCATCGGTCAAACGCAGGCTGGCAGACAGCGCCGATGCCGACCTGAGCCCGGAGCTATGGCGGATTGAAGACGCCGTGCGGCGCCAGGTGGAAGTGATCAAGCGCATTCCCGAGCACATGTCTTCCAGCCTCTACTACAAGACGTTCCGGCCCTATATCCGCTTTTTCGAGAACATAACCTATGAAGGCGTGGACCAAGCGCCCATCCAGTTCCGCGGCGAAACCGGCGCCCAGAGCGGCATCATGCCGACGCTGGTCGCCTTTATGAAAATTCCCCATCAGCGATCCGCCCTGACGGACCATCTGGCCGACATGCGCAAGTACATGCCGCTCAGGCACAGGATGCTGATCAGGGAAGTCGAGGCCATGCCGGATATCCGGAACCCCAGGCACAAGGAACCCTACAACGCCATCCTGGATGCCATGTCGGCCTTCCGGAGAGTCCATTACGGCTGGGCGGAAGAATACATCAACCGCTGGACGGACGATCCGAGGGGAACCGGCGGCACGCCTTACATGCAGTGGCTCAAGCAGATGCTGCTGGAGACCGAAGCTCACCGTCTCTAGGGAGTTCGTGAATATCTTTACCCCAGGCCGTAATGATTAAGGCTTGGGATCTTGCCGGCCAGCAAACAGATCGTCATCTGCACGGTGCAATACTGCAATCGGTATTGCACCGTATATGGACGAGCCTAGGCCTGGTCCACCACTGTCACGCAGAGATTGGTCGGTTTCTTATTGGCGTCCAGTATCGGCTTCAGCGTGAATGAAGCGACCGATTCCACGCCCGCATCGCCGAGATCCTTGGCGGGGACGTGTTTGACGGAAATTTCATCGTCGTCGACTTTCCATTTGTAATTGGCGTCGAAAGCGGTGTTCTTGCCGGAATTTTCCAGATCGACTTCAAAATTGGCGCCGGGGCAGGCGGCGGTCGGTTTTTTCAAGTCCAGAACGTGGGCATGAAAACCGGTGGAGGGATCTTCGTGGGAACTGTCATCAATAGGCATGTGCGTGGTCAGCACCAGCACGTTATTGCCGCCGTCGGTCAGTACCGCATAGCCGAAGGCGCCGGATTTGCCATCGGTGGGTATGTTCTGGTTGGTTTTGATTTCCACTTCCAGCGTTTTCTTATCGGCTTTCCCTTTCCATTCCGCCTCCACTTCCTTGAGCGTCAGATAGCCGGGCGCTTGAGCCAGAGTCATGCCGCTGGCGAGCGTCAGGCCGATTGCCGATGCAAATAACGATGTTTTATTAATAAGTTTCATGGTTAATCTCCATCAAAAGAAGTATTGATTCGATATTATTTATACATTGTATTGATGAGATGAGGCAAGTGCATATTTCATAGTGACACCCTTCTATTCGTTCATGGTAACGGCCATGGAGTTCCGTTATCCATGATCGCCAGCGATTTTTATTGAGCTCCTGGCGCCAATCCATGCATAAAAATCGCCCTTGTCCAAAGCGTTTTTTCGCGACTTGCGCACGGACGGGGCGTGGGAGGGAAGGTGTTTCCATGCGGCCGATCCTGGCGCCGGCCGGAATGGTTTCGCTCGTCCCTGCTGCCGATCTTCTGCGATAAACAGGGCACAGCCCCCGGCACAACGCGGCGGAATCAAATAAATCACAGATACCGTGCGTAATTTTTCACAGATTTCATCCGCCTGCTTCGCCAAACTATCTCCCAAGGGCTTCACTGTTCAACAGAACGGGTAGTCGTAATTGAGAAGGGCAAACCATCGCGCTAAATCGCATTTATAAAATTACCTCGAGCGGCCGGCCGCGAGCGCTTGCCGTTGCTCAACATAAGAGTCGGCTGGAAATAGCTGGCATTTTCTAACAAATGTATAAATAAATCGGGAGAACCCATGAAAATTCCTTACGATAAGCAAGATGTTTTAGAAACCGTTTGTTCCATAGTCGCTGAAGTGGTCGGCTGTGATCGTGACGAGGTCCAATGGGACAGCAAATTAGGCGATGACCTGGATGCCGATTCGCTGAGCTTCGTCGAAATTGTTTACAGCCTGGAAAAACGCTTCGGCATTAACTTGCCCAAGAAAAGCATCATCGATCACGCCGCCGAGCAGACAGGCAGCGAGGAATTATTCATAACGCCAAGCGGCCAGGTAACCGAAAAAGGAATATTTCTGCTGGAGAAAAGTTTTTTCAATTTCCAGCCAGGCGCCTTAAAGCCCGGGATGAAACGCTACGACCTCATGGGCATGACCACGCCGGAAAACTGGGCCAGCTCCTGTTACCACATGCTGCAACAGCTTCCGCACGTTTGTCCTGACTGCGGCCATGATACCGCCGCCGCAAGCCCGAACCATACCATGTTCTGCGCCAGCTGCGGCAGCGCCTTGAAACCCAGGGAGGGCGATGCCGTTCTGGCCGACTTCGTGCGCGTATTGATCGACGATATCGACGAACTGGCAGCCGCTTAAAATCCTGCCTGAGATTAGGACATGAAATACAGAGAAGTTGTAATAACCGGCATGGGTTGCACTACGGCGGAAGCCAGTTCACCGGATGCGCTTTTTGACCAGATCCTGAGCGGCAGGTCGAGCATCAAGATCGATGAAACATTAAGGACACTAGGTCTGCCCAATCCGATATCGGCTTCTATCAGCCAGGCCATTTGGGATGTGGTGGATGCCCAAGTTCAGGCCGAGGGAACGCGGCATACCCGCCTGTCATTGTTTACGGCCGGCCAGGCCATCGCCCAAAGCGGCATCTTGGGCAATGATCATGACCGGGCCGGCATATTCATGGCTTCCAACCGGTCTCCCACGGATTTCGTCGATTTGATGCAGGCCGCTGGCGCCATTGACAAGTCCGGCGAATGCGTTTCCCTGGATACCTTGTGGCAGTCGATCAAAGCGCAGGACGGCCGCTCATCCCGCAGCAGGCGCGACCTGAGCGCCATGGCGATCGCCGGCCGGTTTTGCCCTTCCGGCATGGTAATGACTTCGAATGACGCGTGCGCCGCCGGCGGCATTTCCATCGGCACGGCATACCGCTACATCCGGCATGGATTGCTGGACCTGGCCATTGCCGGCGGCACGGAACTGGCCTGCGAGCCGCTGTCGTTCCTTTGCTTCAGCTCGACCGGCATGACCTATTCCAGCTTATCCCAGGACCCTGCCGCCGCCTGCCGCCCGTTCGACCGCGACCGGAGAGGCATGGTGCTGGGCGAAGGCAGCGCTTTCCTGGTCATGGAGGATGCTGAACATGCCCGCGCGCGCGGCTCCAGGCCACTGGCCCGTATTCGCGGCTTCGCCAAATACGCCGAGGCGGGCAACGTGCTGAGCAGTAACGAGGAAGGCACGGAGTTCGCCCGCTGCATGAAAGCCGCGCTCGACGATGCCGGACTTGACGTCCGGGACATAGACCACATCAACGCTCACGGCACCGCCACCATCAGCAACGACGCCTGCGAAAGCAGGGCCATAGACCTCGTGTTCGGCAAACATGCGGCGGATATTCCCGTGACCGCGAACAAATCGTTTATCGGCCACACGATAGGGGCCAGCGCGGTGATAGAGTCCATTCTGTCGGTTTTATCCCTGCAGAAAGGCGTCCTGCTGCCGACCCTGAACTACGGAAACCCCGATCCTTCCTTGCCGCCGCTGGATATCGTGACAGCGCCGCGAGACAAGAAAAACCTGCGCACTATTCTTTCCAATTCTTTCGCCATGGGCGGCGAAAATTGCTCATTAGTACTGGAGGCTGTGTAAATTATGACGTGCCCAATCAACGACCCGTTGCAGGCAGCCGATGCCGCATCCGCTTTCCGGAAGGCGCGCGTAGCCGTCGCCTCGGCGGGATTATATACGGTTGCCGGCCGGACGGTATCCGACTTGCTGGCGTCCTGGCAATCTGGCGCTAGCTTGAAGTCCCGGCTGCCGTTTCCCGGCGGATGGCTGCCTCATCAGGAAGCCTATCTGGTCGAGGAGCCTGATCTTCGCAGCCAGCTTTACGACCGCAAGGCCGTCCGCACCATGGAGAAGCAAGCGCTGAACGCCATGGCGGCCAGCATTGCCTGCGTGAACACGGACACCCGCTTTGCCGACCCCGACAGAGTCGGACTCTATATGGGCATGCCGACAGTGGAAGAACCGCTGCCTTCCTGGCAAACGCTCGATAACCTGAATAACGAAGCCACAGGTCTCCCCGGCCTGCTGCGCGGTATCATGGAGAGCACGCCGCCGATGTCGGGCCTGGTGATGCTCAACAGCACGGCCTGTTCCCACATTGCCAGCCAGTTTGGCATCACCGGCACTTCAAGGGTGTTTTCTCCCTGGGCCGATTCGGGGCTGGAAGCGGCGATCGAAGCGGCATGGTCGATCGTGGAGGGGGAGAACGACACGGTACTGGTAGGCGCCGTGGCGCCTACCATCAATCCCTTTCTGTACCTGAATTACGAAACCCAGGGTTTGCTCGGTTTCGGCAAGGCATTGCCGATGCCGGGTGAAGGCGCGGCCTTTGTCCTGCTCCAGGCGGGCGGCAACGGGCAGTCTCCGGATTCGCCAGTCTACCTGAGCGGTTACGCGCGCCTGTTTGAGCCGGATGCGGAAGCCGCCGTTTCCGCCCCCCGCCGATGCATGGAAGAGGCGTTGAAGCATGCAGGACTAACGCCTGACGACATAGGCTGGATACTGTTCGATCCGCATTGCGGCCGCTCAGGGCCTGCCGCCGAACATGAAGCCGTCGAATGCGTATTTGGCAGCCATGCGCCTGTGTTTTCCTGGCATTCGCTTTGCGGTTATCTGGGCCCCGCCCAGCCGGTGCTGAATATCGCGACGGCCGCGGAAGCCTTGAGGGAGGCCTGGCGTATCGTGGCCGATACGGCCGACGGGCATTTCACACAACAACATTTTCCTTTGCGCCACGTCCTTATCAATGCTTCCGGCTGTCGTGGCCAATTCGTTTCCTTGGTCGTAAGTCGCTATGATGAAGAATAACCGTGTTTTTGTTACTGGCCTGGGCGTTGTCACCAGTCTGGGCCTTGAGTGGAAAATATTCTGGCACGCCCTTTTGACCGGACAGTCCGGCATCCGGCGCTGGGACTTGGAAAACTGTGAAAATTTTCCGGTCAAGTACGCTTCCCCGGTCGATTGGGAGGCCTTTGTGGCCAGATTTGCCGATGAAGGCATTTTCGATGAGCCCATGGAAAGGCGCACCGCTTTCGGCGCCGCCGCCGCCAGAGAGGCCATCCGCGATGCCGGGCTCGAGCCTAAAGCCGGCGCTTTGAAAAAAGCCGCCGTCATCATGGGGTCGGGGGTGCCTGAACGCGATCCGGCCGACATGCTGCTGGCTTTGGGCGGCACCGATGCCGTCACCCAAATGATAGAGCAACGGAAAAAGCGCAATCCGCGCTTGCGCCAGAACAATGACGCCCTGTCGGACGTCGTCGGCCGCCAGAATGGCTGTTACGGCCCTTCGTTCAATGTCAGCATGGCCTGCGCGGGCGCCGCGCAGGCCATCGGCATGGGGCTCAGGATGATCCGCCGCGGCGAGGTGGACCTGGTTATCGCCGGCGGCGCGGATTCCGTATTGAACATGCCGACGCTGACAGGATTGATGCTGCTGGGCGCACCCTCGCTGGCGGATAATGACAGCCTGGGGGTCTCCAAGCCTTTCGATCGTCTCAGGAATGGTTTTGTGGCCGCGGAAGGCGCGGGTGTGGTCGTGCTTGAAAGCGAAGCCAGCGCGCTGGCGCGGGGCAAGAGGCCGTATGCGGAACTGGTCGGCTTCGGCTGTTCCACCGACGCTTACCGGGTGACGGCCCCGCATCCGGAAGGGCGCGGCGCCATCGCATCCATGCGCAGGGCGCTCGATGACGCGGGCATTGCTCCCGGCAAGGTGGGCTGCATCAACGCGCACGGGACGTCGACGCCGCTGAACGATGCCATCGAAACCGCGGCCATCAAGGAAGTGTTCGCGGAACACAACCATTACCGGAAGCTGGCGGTAACGGCCAACAAGTCACAGTTCGGCCACTTGATCGCCGCTTCGGGCGGGCCGGAGTTCATCGCCACCGCGCTGACCGTTTTCGACGGGTTCATTCCGGGCACGCTGAACTTGACGCACCCGGACCCCGCCTGCGATCTGGATTACATGGCGGAAGGCACCCGCGCGCGGAGTGTCGACTATGCCTTGAGCAATTCCTTCGGCTTTGGCGGCTTCAACGCCTCTTTAATCGTAAAGCGCCATGAAAACTGATAAGCCACGCATTTTTGTCACCGGCATCGGCGTCATTCTGCCCGGAGCCTATTCCGTGGACAGCCTTTGGCGAAACGCCATGGCGGGCATCAGCGGCATCGCGCCGTACCGTTCCGAGGTCCACGACAGCTCCTGGCTCAAATATTACGGCCGCGTGGACAGGGAAAGCTTCAACGGCCAGGGACTGGTGGTGCCGGCCAAGCTTAAAAGGCTGTGCAGCGAGCCGACTTTGTGGGGACTGACGGCCGCCGATCAAGCCCTGGCTCAGGCGAAATTGGACCGATGCCAGGTTTCGCCGTCCAGGCGCGGCCTCTTTGTCGCCGAGCAATGCACGTTGCATCCCGGCGTCCAGCCTTTCAAAAAAGCGTTGGCCCTCCTGCATGACGGCGAAAGTTATGATGCCAATAACTTTTTTCCCGAAACGGTGAAAAATCACGCGCTGCCCTTGGTGTTCCTGAAAAGCCTGCGCAACAACCTGTTTTCGGTAGCCAGCAGCTTATTCCAATGCAAGGGCGATTGCGGCGCGTTCGGCCAGGACGAGGGGGCCGCAATCGCCGCTTTGAACAATGCGCTATTTAGCCTCAGGCATGGTTATTGCGACCAGGCCTTAGTGGTGGCCACGGGCAGCTACGACGAGGCGGTAACGCTGTGCGAGTTGCAGGCGGACGGCCATCTGAGCCAAAGTGATGCGGGGGCGAAGGCTTGCCGCCCGTATGACAGGGCCAGGGACGGCATGATACTGGGCGAGGGCGCCGTGGCCATGCTGCTGGAGAGCGAACCCGCGGCCGATGCCCGCAACGCTGAACCCTGGGGGGAAATTGTTGCGGCAAGCGGCCGGGTTGCCTCTTCCCGCGATGCCCGGCGCAACAGCATTGAGGCTTATGCCGCATGCCTGCGGCGCTTGCTGCACGACAGCCGAATCCCCATCGACGGCATCGGGGCCATATACGCCAATGGCAAGGGCGCTTTGAAGGAAGACCTCCATGAGCTGCGCAAGCTGGAGGCCGCGCTCGGCCCGCTGGCCCCGCATATCCCGGTCACCTGCAGCACGCCGTTGACCGGGATGTTAGGCGTGGCCGGGACTTTGGCGGACACCGCGCTTTCCCTGCTGGCGCTCAAATCCGGCAAAGTGCCGCCCATTGCCCACCTGGAAGATCCGGAGCTGACAGCCTTGCCGCTGTGCCGGGGACATGCCGTCAGCCACAGCGGCAAGCATGCCGTTGCGTTCAGTACAGGCCTGTCCGGATTCCATTCCGCTGTTTTGACCGGACGTGTTTAACCCATTAATTCAGATAAGCCAACAGTATGTCTCTTTATTCCAAATACGTAAAAAAAGCCGTCGCCGAAGTGCTCAATGCGACGGGACAATCCGTCTATTACCATCGCGGCGCCGGCAATACGCTGTACTATTTCGACGAAAACCGCAACGAAGTGCCCGTGCTCGACCTCCTGGGCGGGTACGGCGCGCTGATCCTGGGCCATAACCCGCCGGACATCGTTTCGGAAGCGCAGCGCCTTTTGAGCGCCGGCGTGCCGATGCACGCCCAGTTCTCGTTACGCGAGCCCGCGGGCCTTCTGGCCCAGCGCCTCAACGACATCGTCATGCCCAAAACGGGCGATGAGGAGTTCAACGTCACTTTTGCCAACAGCGGCGCCGAGGCGGTGGAAGCCGCCATCAAACACGCCGAACTGGACCGGGTGATGCGGCTGGAGACATTGCTGGACGAGATAGAGAGCAACCTGGAAGACGTCGAGCGCCAGGTCGGCAAGGGCCTGGCAACCATCCCGGCCGACATCTTCGCCCACGCCGAGATCCGCGACTACGTGTTCGATACACGCAATTTCAAGGAGCTGCGTTCAGGGATAATGAGCTATAACAACAGCAAACTGGCCCTGTGCCGCCCGGTTTTCCTGGCCTTGGAAAAGTCGTTCCACGGCAAGCTGCTAGGCAGCGTCCAGCTCACTTACGGCAAGCTGTTCCGGCGTCCCTTCCAGTTCCTGGGGCTCAAGGTGCGCTTTGTTCCGGCCAACCGGCCCGAAGCCGTCGACAAGGTGGTGGAAGAGGAGCAGGCCGTGCTTTACGACGTCAAAGTCGAGGAGGGCCGCGTCCAGTTGATCGAGCGGCCGCTGCCCGCGATATCCGCATTCATCGTCGAACCGATCCAGGGCGAGGGCGGCATCAACTGCCTGGAAGCCGACTATGGCCGCCATATCCGAAAAGTGTGCAATCAACTGGGCTGTCCCTTGATCATCGATGAAATACAAAGCGGCATGGGGCGTTCGGGGTCTTTCCTGGCCAGCTCGCTCATCGGCCTGAAAGGCGATTACTACACCCTGTCAAAGTCACTGGGCGCAGGTCTTGCCAAAATCTCCGCCACCCTGATCCGGCGCTCCCATTACCGCTGGGAATTCAGTCTGCTGCACAGTTCCACTTTCGCCGAAGACGAGTTCTCATGCCGCATCGCGCTGAAGGTTCTGGAGCGGCTGGAGGCCGACGGCGGGGCCGCCTACACCACCATCAGGGAGCGCGGCGACGCCTTGATGTCGATATTTAAAAACATTCAGGCAGATTATCCCGACATCATCGTGTCCGTGCGCGGAAAAGGCTTGATGCTGGGCATCGAATTCGCCAAACAGGACAAGGCGGCGTCGCAGATTCTGCGCACCACGGCAGCCATCGATTCTTTGGGCTACCTGATCGCCGGCTATTTGCTGCGGGCCGAAAAAATACGGGTGGCACCGCCTGCCAGCAACCCTAACGTTGTCCGCATTGAGCCATCGATGCTGTTAAGCGACGATGACCTTAACCATATCGAGTCGGCTTTCCGCCGCTTGTGCAAAATTCTGCGGCAGCAGGACACGTTCCATTTCGTCCACGCCATCGCCTGCCCCGGAAAGACTCCGCAGCGAACGGAAATTCTGGATTTCAGAGGGCAGCCCGAGCCGCCGGCCTTAAAGCCGGCCTCGCCGAAGCCGCCCGTCAAGGTGGCCTTCATCAACCATCTGATCAGCCATGAAGACCTGCCTGACGTGGAGCCGGCCCTGGCGGGAATGGACAACGAGGATCTGCGCGAATTCGTATTGAAAATGGCGGTAGACAAACGCACCGCCCCTTACGAGCCGGTGCTGATCAGATCGCCTTTGGGCGCGGAAGTGGAATTCATCCTTTATCCGCTCTGCGTCAGCTCGGAGCAGATGGTGGATTACCTGGCTACGGGCAACCTGGAGGGCATCCGTAAGGACATCCAGGAGCGTGTCACGGCAGCCAGAAACGATGGCTGCGAAGTGGCGGGACTTGGCATGTACACCTCCATCGTTACCAACAACTGCACGGCGCTCAGCAACAACGGCATCGCCCTGACATCCGGCAACGCGCTCACCATTGCCATGGGGCTGGAAGCCATCGAGCAGGCAGCCGCCAATTCAGGCGTCGATTTGTTCCAATCCACGGTAGCCGTGGTGGGTGCCACCGGCAATATCGCGACCACCTATGCCGCCATGCTGGGATGGCGCGCCGGCCGCATTATCCTGATCGGCAGCGGCCGCAACCAGGCGAAAACCCGCCTGCTGCGCGCCGCCTATGGGATTTGCGAGGAAATCTGGCAAGCGCTGGCGCAGAATTTTTCCGGGCCGAGCGGCCGGCTGGTCGCGGCAATACGGGCCTTGGACAAGGTTCAGGAATGGCTGCGGGCAGGACGGCCCGAGAACTGTTCCGGCAAAGACATCTACGAGGAACTATGCGCGGTTTACGGCGAGGAAACCTTTATCGTGCTAAGCAACGACAGCCGCGCGACTTGCCGGGCCGACATCGTGGTCTGCGCCGCCAATGCGGACCGTCCTTTCCTTGACGCGGATTCGTTCCACAAAAAGGCCATCGTGTGCGACATCGCCGTTCCCGGCAACGTGGCCGACGAGGTCCCGAAAGCAAGGCCGGACCTCTATTACATGAAGGGCGGCATCGTCGCCACGCCCAACGGCGAGAGCCTGGCCCTTTCCGCGCGGGCGTTCCTTCAGGCGGGGCAATTGTTCGCCTGCATGGCGGAAACGGCCGTACTCGGTCTGGCCGGCATCAGGCAGCATTATTCCTACGGCCCTATCACCACCCAGCAAGTCCGCGAGATCGGCGCGCTGGCGAAGCTGCATGGCTTCAGCCTGGCGCTTGCCAAGAAAGCGGATTCGTATTGACAGCGCGCATTTTTGAATAACCCATTTTTTTGAGGAAGAGTTATGGAACTGAAAGGCCAAACGGCCATCGTGACGGGCGGCAGCCGCGGCATCGGCCGCGCGATCGCCCTGGAACTGGCCAGGGCGGGCGCCACCGTCGTGGTCAACTACCGCAATAATCAACAGGTCGCCGAAGCCACCGTCGACGACATTATCGGGCAAGGCGGGCAGGCCATGGCCATCGCCGCCGATGTTTCCGATTCGCAGCAGGCCGCCGAACTGGTGGAAAAAGCCGCCGCCGCGACCGGCAGGCTGGATATATTGGTCAATAACGCCGGCATCACGCGCGACAATTTGCTGATGGCCCTGAGCGACCAGGACATTCTCCAGGTGATAGCCACCAATCTTCTGAGCGCCATGTATTGTACGCGGGCCGCCGCCCCGCTCATGATGCGCCGGCGCTACGGGCGGATCATCAACATCTCCTCGTCGGCGGCCAGCAAGCCGGGGCGCGGGCAGTCCAACTACGCCGCGTCCAAGGGCGGCCTGGAGTCCTTCACCAAGGCCATCGCCGTCGAGCTCGCTCCGCGCAACATTCTGGTCAACGGCGTGGCGCCCGGCATTATTGAAACCGACATGTCGCAGGAACTGCTGGCCACGGCGGAACAGGAAGTGCTGTCCAGGCTGCTGATCAAACGGCCGGGCACGCCGGACGAAGTGGCGCGTCTGGTAAGGCTGCTTGCCGCGCCGGAAAACGGCTATATCAGCGGCCAGGTTTTCCTGGTGGACGGCGGCCTGAAAATGGCGTGAGTGGATAGCGATATGACGAGCAAGACTATTGTCATTACCGGGGCGGCGCAGGGTATCGGCGCCGCTGCCGGCAGACTTCTGGCCGAGCAGGGCAATACCCTGATTCTGGCCGACCGCAACCTGGACGGACTCGAGGAAATCGCCGCTTCCTGCCGTGCCGGGGCCGCCGAAGTCCATGTCTGCCCGGTCGACATCGCCGACCGGGCGGTAGTGCAAAGCGCATTGGGCGGGCTTTGCCGCAGGATTGGCCGGATCGATGCGCTGGTCAATGCCGCCGGCATCGCCGACGAGAATGAGCCGGATGACGCCGCGGCCTGGGACCGTATCATCGGCATCAACCTGGGCGGCACTTACAACACCACTCAGGCGGTCCTGCCGTACCTGGCCGATGGCGGCAGGATCGTCAACGTGTCCTCCATACTGGGCAGGGCCGGAAAAATACGCAACACGGCCTATTGCGCCTCGAAACACGGGGTATTGGGTTTCACCAAGGGGCTGGCGCTTGATCTGGCCGCCCGGAAAATCACCGTCAATGCCATCTTGCCCGCCTGGGTGGACACCCCGATGCTAAGGCAGGAGCTTGCCCGGCAGGCGTCGGTCATCGGCACTGAAACAGGCAATCTTTTGCGTAACGCGCGCCGCGCGATTCCGCTCAGGCGCCTGATTGAAGCGGACGAAACGGCGGCCTTGATCAATTTTTTGCTGAGCGATGCCGCCAGCGCCATCACGGCCCAGGGCATTACTATCGATGCTGGATTCACGTGCGGTGTTTAAGTGGGTCTTGGGCCTGATGGCTCTGCTGATGCAAAACGTTGTGTGGGGTCATGAATTTCAAGGGGAAGTCGCCTTGCGGTCGGTGGCGCGCATCGATGGCGATGAGTCCAGGCTGAACTATGCCGGCAGCCGCGTGCAATTGCGCTATGAGCACCATACCCGAGATTTCAGCATTTATAGCGAAGGGCGTTTTCGCTGGAATGGCGTTTTCATGGGGGATGATCCCTATTCGCAGAATGCCAGGGAGGCCTATGAATTTTCCTTTGACCTCAGAGAGGCCTTTGCCAGACTGCCCGTGCCGGGAAACTTCGACTTGTCGTTGGGCTGGCAGCAAGTCGTCTGGGGCAAGGCCGACCAGTTGCGCATCCTGGACCAGATCAACCCGCTGGATATCCGCGAATTTGTATTGCTGGACATGAAGGATTACCGCATGCCCATTCCCATGGTGAGGCTGAACGGCATGGTGGACAAATGGGAAACGGAACTCCTGTATGTTCCCACGTACACGCCCATGTACTTTGCCGAGGCCGGCAGTGAATACGCCATTCCGCTGATACCGGACGCGCCGGGCCTGCGCGAGCTGCCCTCAGTCCAGTATGACAGCATAGGGCAGGGGGCTTCGGCGGGCTTCAGATTTTCGCGGGCTTTTCAAGGACTGGATATCGGCATAGTGGGTTTGTACGCCCGCGATTACCAGCCCGTGTTCAGCCAGTCCTTAGGGATGGATGCGGACGGCCCGTATCTGGGATTGCGCGAGGAGCATCACCGGTACTTCATGGCCGGAGCCAACTTCGAGGCGCCCTTGGGCAGTTCGTACATACTGCGGGGCGAGGTCGCCTACGTTCCGGCCCGCACCTTCATGCTGCAAGGGATCGCGGAGGGCAATGGCCTTGAGCGCCATGGCGAGGTAACGGCCATGCTGGCGCTGGATTACACCTACCAGGACTGGGTGTTCAGCACCCAACTGATGGACCGCGCCATCATCGACTGGCACCCGGGCATGATGGACGAAGAGCATACGCCCACATTCACGGTTTCCGCACAGGGCATCAACCTGGACGGCCATTTGGAAACCCGCGTTTTCTGGGCCACCATGCCGGTGACTGACGATGGTTCCTGGCTGCAGATAAAAAACACCTACCTGTTCGATGACCATTGGGCCGCTTCCCTGGTCATGGATTTCCTGCAAGGGCCCAAGGACGGTTTTTTTGGCCAGCTCAAAGATCGCGACAGGGTAGGGCTTGAATTTTCCTACCGTTTTTGAACATAAAATTTATTCAATGAAGGAGACACCCTAATGTATAAGCAACTGTTATTCATGGCAGTATCAGCGTCAATCGCCTGCACCGCCGTCGCCGACCCCGATGCCGATAGCGTCCTGAAGGCCGTGCGCGATCGTCCCGACGGCAAGGATATTTACTCGGAAACCCGCCTGTTCTTGCTCGAGCCCGGCGGCCAGGCACGCGAGCGCGATCTGATCTACCTGCAGAAAGACTATCCGGGCGAAGACAGGCTGACCCTGTACTTCAAGAGCCCGAGCGATGTCAAGGGCGTGGGTTTTCAAAGCGCCAACTATGATGAAAGCGCCGGCAAGGATGACGAGCAATGGCTTTATTTCCCCGCCTTCCGCCAAGTCCGCCGGATCGCCGCCGGCGACAAGCGCGGCTCCTTCATGGGCAGCGAGTTCGCCTACATCGATCTCGACAAGCTTCGGGTGACCGACTACAGGCAGACCGTGACCGGTTCCGAGAATGTGAACGGACGCGACTGCTGGGTTATCGAGCGCATCCCGGTCAGCGACGACATCATCACCAAGACGGGTTACGACAAAACCGTGGTCTGGGTGGACAAGGAGAGGAATCTCGTCCTGCGGCAGTCTTACTACAATTCCGCCGGGGTGCTGTTCAAAATGATGGACGCGACCCGCGTGGAGCAAATACAAGGCATCTGGACGGTTCTGGAAAGCACCATGACCGACCGGCTGTCCGGCAAGAAATCGACCTTGCAGTTCAACAATGTCCACTACGATGTCGGCCTGGACGACAGCATGTTCCAGCAACGCATCCTGCAGGCGGGCGTCCATGAAAGCGACCTGCCCGAATTTAACTGATATTTGAGAACCGTAGGTATAAAAAGAGAAGGGTATGGAAACTTATTTACGCTTCATCGAAAAAAACAGCAAAGCCATTATCGCCGTATTGGCCCTGGTTACGGTATTTCTGGGAAGCCAGCTCCCTTACCTCGGCAATGACAGCAACCCTTACTTGCTAAAGTCGGACCATCCCGCACGGCAAGGCATTCTTGAGCTGCAGAAGCGTTTCACCGGCACGTTCGATGCCGTGCTGGTGGCTGTCGAGTGTGAAAACGGCGTCTTCAATCCCGCCAGCCTGCATGCCATCCATGCCTTCAATGCCGAAGCGAAACGCTTTATGCTGGCCAACGATGACGACAGAAGGCAGCTGCAGGCATTGGCCGGCAGCCAGGGCGGCAAGATCGCGGAAAAAATACAAGCCCTGCTGTCAGACGGATTGTCGCAAAACGATTACTTTGCAGCCGAGGAATTGCGCAAGCTGGCCGAGGGCTTGGATTTGAGCCATGATGAAAAGGCCTTTCTGGAATACCTTCCCTTCCGCCTGAATCCCATCAAGAAGACGGCCGGATTTTCCGCTACCGAGAACATCCTTGTCCACGATAAGGTGCTGGCCGTCAAGCCCAGCCTGATAAAACCGGACGCCGCGCCGGCGCAGGTACGGGACGAGGTCATGGGCAACGAAATGATGGTTTCCGGGGTCGTTTCCTCTGACGAGAAAGTGTCCGTGGTGGTGGTGGAACTGGGCATCAAGCAGGAAGACGCGGAGGGCCAGCTGCGCGCCTATCGCGCTTTCCAGTCGATGGTTGCCGATTACCAGAAGGCGCATCCGGAATTCAAGGACCAGGTATACGTGGCCGGGGTGCCCATCTTCATCGCGGAGCAAAAAAACCTGATGGATCACGACATGGCGACGCTGTTTCCATTGGTTGTCCTGATCATCGGCCTGGTGCTGGTCGTGTTTTTCCGCAAGCCGTTGGGCTTTATTCTGCCCATGCTGAACGTGCTCATGTGCACTGTGTGGACATTGGGCCTGATGAGCCTGTTTCACGTGCCCATGGATATCATCACCAGCACGCTGCCCGTGTTCCTCATCACCCTGTGCGGCGCCGACGCCATCCACATGATGAACGAGTATTACACGCAGCGCAGCACCGGCCTGTCTCCAAGGATCGCTTCGCAACAGGCATTGCGCCTGATGGTATCGCCCGTGATACTGACAACCGTGACCACGGTGGCCGGATTTGTCGTCTCCACGTCAACCAATATCGCCAGCATCAAGTCTTTCGGCCTGTTTATGGCCATAGGCCTGGGGACGGCGCAGATCATCTCGCTGTTGTTGATACCGGCCTGGCTGAGCCTGGTGCGCGGCACATCGAAAGCGGGAACTGCACAGGTGGAAGAAACCGGCGGCTGGCTGGGCGAAAGCCTGCACAGGATTTTCAGCGTCGTATTGCCTCACCGCAAGGTTCTGCTCACCGGTTTTGCCTTCGCCTTGGTGCTGGCGGCGGTACAGGCATCGCGCATTCATGTCGAGGACGCCGGGGTCCAATATTTTGCGGAGGATAATGAATTCCGGCGCGCCGACGAATTCGTCAACACGCATTTGGCGGGCACGAGCCCTGGCTGGATCGAGATTAAGGGCAAGAGGCCGCAAGCCCTGCTGACGACGCAGATGACCGGCTTTATCGGCCAGCTCGACCAGTTCCTGGAAAGCCAGCCGGCGGTGACTTACACTTACTCCCTGGCGAAGTATATCAAGCGCATGAACCTTGTCATGCACGATTTCGACCCGAATTACAATCGCCTGCCGCGCGAAATCGAGTGGGTGCGCAACGACGCGGACAGCAATCATCCTTTCTACGAACCTTTGGAGGGGAACGATCTGGTCAGGCAGTCCGTGCTGCTGTACGAAAACGGCGGCGGCAAGGATTTGACCAATGTGGTCAATCCGGACGGCTCGTCCGCCGTGACCATGTTCACCATGAACACCACGATGGCCAGCCAGTTCAAGCAGTTCCTGGGAAATTTACAGGAATGGCTGAAAGTGCACAAACCCGATGAAGTCGGTGTTTACGTCAATGGCTCGCCGGTGATCTGGTCGGGGGTATTGGACGAAATCATCCAGGGGCAAGTGTTGAGCATCGTCCTGGCTTTAACCACGGTCACCACGGTATTGATGCTGTGGCTCCGCTCGGCGCGGCTGGGCCTGTTGACGGCGATTCCCCTGGCGGCGACCATTCTGTTCTATTATGCGTTCATGAGCACCGCCGACATAGACCTGAACATCGGGACGGCGATCATCTCTTTCCTGGTAGTCGGCATCGTCGATTATTCGGTGCATTTCCTGCACAGAATAATCCATTCGCAGCAGCATAAAACGTCCATGGACGAGGCTATCCTGGATGCCATACGCTATTCGGGCAAATCCATCGCATTCAACGTTTGCCTGTTTTCGTTAGGCTTCCTGGCACTGTTGGGCTCGAATTTCACGCCTATATTTCAATTAGGCATTCTGGTCCCGCTCGCACTCCTGCTTAGCGGATTTTTTTCAATTTTTCTGATTGCTTTGCTGTATCCGCATTTAGCGGAAAATAAGTAGCTGATTCATATCAGCCGCGGTTTGCCGGTGAAACGGTTTTCAAGCATACCGTTAAGCAATGCAATAAGCGCAAGAATACGACGCCTGAGATCTTCCCTTGATGATTGAGCAGGCGTCGAGTCAATATGAGCTCTGTGGGAGCGATGCCCTCATCGCGACTTGCTTAGGCCTTTAGTCGCGATGAGGGCATCGCTCCCACATCTGCCGCCCGGATTTTAAACAAGCCAGCGGATATGCCGCCGGCTGGATCTGCCCCTTCGAAAGGAATCGGCGTAGCTCAGGCACAGAACCTGCTATAATGCATGCAATTGGTTTCACTGGACAATAAGAATCTACCATGCAACAAGAAATCTTTTCGGCGCTAAAAAAAATCGATTTTCTTGCCAGTCTGGCCGATGAAACATTAAGTTCTCTGGCGGCGAAAGCAAAAACGATCAAATTTCCAAAACAAGCGATTGTCATCACGGAAAGCGACGAAACCGGCTCGCTTTACATCATTCTCTCCGGCAAGGTGCGGGTTTTCTGCAGCGATGAAAAAGGCAAGGAAGTGACGCTGCTTTACCAGGAAGCCGGCACGCATTTCGGTGAATTGGCATTGCTCAGCGACAGGGCCAGGTCCGCTTCCGTAAAAACCCTGGAACAGACCGTATGCGGCGTCATTTCCAAAGAGGATTTTGTCAACTGGCTTACCCTGCACCCGGAAGCCGCGATCAATATGCTGGGCAGCTTGTCGGAAAAAATCATATCTCTAACTGAAAAGGTCAAACAACTGGCCTTGTCGAATGTTTATGAAAGGATCATCAAACTGCTCTACGGCATGGCCCATAAAGAAGGCGACATTTCCTTGATCCATTCCATGCCCAGCCAGCAGGAATTGGCCAACATGGTCGGTTCATCCAGGGAGATGGTCAATATAGTCATACGGGAATTGACCAAAGGCGGTTATGTTTCAATTCAAGGCAAAACGCTCAGAATCGAGCGCACGTTACCGGCGTCCTGGTAACGTTCCATACAAGCCCTAACAGGACTTAGGGTATAGTCCAGCACTTCGGCGAGGCCTCCATGCGCGGTTTCAGCGCGTGCCTGGCGCCGCCTCCGGTCCTTCAATTTATGGCGCTTCTTTCATCGTGCAACGGGTCGATGCCTTATCTCCCCGGCCACATCGAGGATGTGGGCTTTACGATGCGGCAGGTTGACATTCCCCTTCCTTTAAGGAATAGACCCGCCCAGGGCGGTCGTGCTATGTCTTTTTTCCGAAGATCAGCGCGGCGCGGCTACGGTCCAAACGCCGGACGGGAATGTTCCCAAAAGGCAGACTTAACGCCGGTAACGTTCGGGCATGTTCCAAAAAGGCAGACTTACCAGTCCCGAACGTTTCAAACCGACTTCATGGCTTTCGGTAAAACGTTCGGACGGGTTTGAAAAACCCGTCCGGCGGCAGTTTCAACATAACGCGATTGCCCTGGCGATTGGGTAATTAACCAGAATGTTTATTTGTCTTTATAAAATGAAATTTCTTGATTTGACTTAAAATTAGCTTAAAAATAACTATAAGTATTATTACTTAGAAAAGATACCGATATTAATACTTATAAAAGCATAGAAACTTCTTCGAGACAAAATAATAAAAAATGTATTATCTACTTGCCCTATTGCTGTTCGTATTTGCCCCCGATAGCTGGTCGGAAGAAGAAACTGCCGATAAAAACTGTATCAACAACGCCGCCGCAAAGCTGGTTTCCCTGCAGGGCAAGGTATTTTTCGATCCGGATGGCAAGGGGCATTGGCAAGCGGCGCAACTCAACGAAACCCTGTGTGAAGGCGGCCGGGTGCGCCTGGCGCCTCTCAGCCGAGCTTCACTGCTGCTGCCTGACGGCATAATCCTGCGCCTCGATGAAGGCACCGTGCTGAGCTTAAACGGCATTACCCCCGAGAAGCCTACGTTGCTGAACCTGCTCAACGGCTTCGTCAATTTTATCAGCCGGACGCCCAGGCGCCTGCAAATCAACACGCCGGCCTCCAACGCCGGACCCGAAGGCACCGAATTCGCCATAAGCGCCGATGAGGCCCAGACCTCGCTATGGGTTTACGAAGGCAAGGTAAGGTTTTTCAATGCGCAGGGCAGCATTTACCTCGAGCCGGGGCAGGGCGCGCAAGCCCACCTGGGGCAAGCGCCGCAAGCGCGGATCGACATCAAGCCCCGGGATGCCGTGGCGTGGGCGCTTTACTACCCGCCCTTGCTGCCTTATCCCGATGCCGCGATGAGCATGGATGCCGGCCTCCGCACCGCGATAAGCGATTTTCGCCAGGGACGGACCGACGCGGCTTTGTCCAGGCTGGATGCCTTGCCGCCCGGACAGCGGACGCCCTATTTCCACAAGATACGCGGCGCCATGAGACTCACCGCCGGCCGGGTTGAGTTGGCCTTGCAGGATATACAAACCCTGCTGGCCGACAACCCCGACGATGCCGAAGCTTTGGCATTGCAATCCGTATTGGCGCTGACGCAGAACCGGAAAGAAGAAGCCTATGCCCTGGCAAGCCGGGCCATTGCCTCCGATCCTAACTCGGCGACGGCTTATTCGGCCTTGTCGTATGCCGAGCAAGGCCGCTTTGAACTGGAAAAAGCCTTGGAAGCTGCCGGGCAGGCGGTGAAACAGGCGCCGCACGATGCGATGGTCTGGGCGCGGAGATCAGAGCTCGAACTCGCCCTGGGGTTGCTTGCCGAAAGCGAGAGAAGCGCGGAAAAAGCGTTAGATCTGGATGCCGGCCTGGAAAGAACACAAACCGTAGCCGGATTTGCCTATCTGCGGCGCATGGATACGGATAAAGCGCTGCAAACCTTTGACAAAGCGGTCAAACTGGATTCCACCTCGCCTCTGGCGCGATTGGGCCTGGGCCTGGCGAAAATCCGCAAGAGCGATTTGAAGGAAGGGCGCCAGGATCTGGAGATCGCCGCCATTCTCGATCCCAACAATTCGATGCTCCGCAGCTATCTGGGCAAGGGATATTTCGAGGAAAACCGCAACAGGCTGGCCGAAGATCAGTTTAACCTGGCAAAGGAGCGCGATCCCAACGATCCCACGCCGTATTTTTACGACGCGATGAAAAAGCAAACCGAGAACCGGCCGGTTGAAGCCTTGCAGGATCTGCGGCAAGCGATAGCCTTGAATGACAATCGCGCGGTGTATCGCTCCAGGGAATTGCTGGATTCCGACCGGGCTGCGCGCGGAGCCAGCCTGGCGCGTATTTACGATAACCTTGGCTTTGAACAACGGGGTGTGGTTGAGTCAATCACTTCGCTGCAAACCGATCCTACCAATTATTCCGCCCATCGTTTCCTGTCGGACACCTATGTCAATCAACCCAGCCGGGAAACCGCGCAGCTTAGCGAACTGCTGCAGGCCAAACTGCTGCAGCCGCTCAATATCAATCCGGTGCAGCCGCATTTATCGGTGTCGCAAAGAGGCCTGCTGAGCGCTTCGGACATGGCCAATTCATCGTTCCAGGACTTTACCCGCAATTTCGAACGCAACCGTCCGCAGCTGATCGTTTCCGGAGTAGTGGGCAACATGGGGACTTATAACGATGAAGTCACCCTGAGCGGGCTCCTCGATAAATTTTCCTATAGCCTGGGGCAGTACCATTATCAGACGGATGGGTTTACCAGAGTTCCTGATGCCTATAACTCGGAAGAAACGCTGACTAACACCGATCAACGCCACGATATTTACGATGCCTTTTTTCAGGCGGCCATTAACGATCGCTTGAATGCCCAGTTTGAATATGTTTACAGGGAAACCGAACAGGGAGATTTTCGGCAAGATCTTGTCGCTGGTAATTTATATTCGGAGCGAGCTAGATTGAGAGAAAATATTTATCGTGCGGGACTTAATTTAAGAATATTTACTGATGATCACTTGCTGGTTTCGTATGTCCATGCAGATTCCTTTACTCATAAAGATCCACTTGGGGCTTCGCCTGAGTTTTCGGGTCTACTCACGACGGATACTGACAACAGCAGTGATTTTGCTGAAGGACAGTACTTGCATCATAGTCAGTTCTATAACGTCATAACCGGTTTCAGTTTCTACACAATAAAAGAAAAACAACAGAATAAATTAGGAACAGATGTAGCAACGAATTATGGGTTTATAGATGGTCGTAATGGAAGTAATCAGTATGCCTATCTTAATTTGAAATTGCCCTATCGAATAACCGGAACATTTGGATTATCAAATAATTATTCTCATGCAAAAGACGAAAAAGACAAGCTGCGGATATATCCAAAAGTCGGTCTGATGTGGGACATCAGCGATAAAGCTAAATTTAGACTAGCCTACTTCAGGGAGAAAAAAAGACCTTTGGCAGCGGTGCAATCCATTGAACCGACCCAAATAGCCGGATTTAATCAATTTTTTGACGATTTTGCAGATCATTCTTTTTCATTCTATGGAGGCGCACTGGATTTTGTTATACAGCCTACGGTATTTGCGGGAGTAGAGCTTTCTCAAAGAGATGCTTTCAATCCATTAAAAGGCACTTTGTCTTCAAAAAAAGATTTAGCTGCAATTTATCTGAACTGGGCTCCGTTGGATCGATTCTCGATCTCCACGCGCTATCGGTATATATACAATAAATCTCCTGATCGACCACGCCTTCCTGATAAGCTTTTCACTCATAGTGTGCCGCTAGAGTTCAGGTATTTCGATCCTTCCGGTTTTTTCAGCAAGCTTACAGGAACCTATGTAAACCAGGAAACAGGAACTTGTGAAAGCCTAGACCAAGTATGTTTAGAAAAGCAGGAGGGCGATAACAAAAAGTCAAGCAGTTTTTTTCTGCTTGATGCGGCAATCGGGTATCGGTTACCAAAACGGCTGGGTATTGTGAGTATCGAAGGGAAAAATCTGTTAAATAAAAAATACCGGTTTGATGATATGAGCCGGATAGACAATAGCAATTTGTTTTTTAATGCCAGCGAGTTTATTCCACAAAGGGCGATTTTTGGCCGTGTAGTTCTCAATTTCTAATCAATAACAAGGGGCGAGGATGTTTAAAAATATTGGAAATATCGATTATTTTCAGAAAAATAAAAAAATAGTTTTAAGTCTTATAGGTATCAGTTTTCTCACAGGTGCGGCTGTCATTGACAAGGATGTTCCTGGTCAAGAGATCGCTGATGCACATAGAATACGTTCTGTTGAAAAACTTAGTATTCCACCACGAATACGTTCTGTTGAAAAACTCGATATTCCACCTTATTCAGTTGTTCCGAAAGATAAATTATCTCAGATCAAATCGAAGAATGCGCCAAAGGCATTTTTATATGGTGGGTGGGTTAGTGTAGGTAATATCTCAGGTTATGACGTGAAATACCGCTCATTTGCAGTAGGTTCTGATTATGTATATCAAATTCTTGGCACATCCGGCACAAGCCAGCTTGGATTTGGCTGTTTTTGCGCAAACAACAGTACAAAACTAACCTGGAAAGGAGCTGTAAATAGTGCATGCGATGCGGCGAATCCAAATACTCCGTTGAAATTGGATAACCCTGTTATGGGAATCTATAGCATACCTGGTGTTCCCATACCTGATGGTTCTTGCTGTAAATCCGCACCCAGAGTTGGAACCGCTCTCATACCGGGTTTACCCAATTGCAGTTGAAAACCCAGTATTTCCAACCAGTGGATTTAACTTAAATAATATTGACATTTAACCCGACAAAGCCGGGTTAAATGTTTTATTACTCTGCAAATTGATTACTCTTAACCCACATTAATCGTGAATCAAACAGAAAGGTCCAAGCATAATGCGCCATTCCCTGCGAGTAATCACGATTGCCTTAATAACATTATTGTCAGGCAGCGGCATCGATTATCTGACCGGCCTGGAAACAGCGCTGGGCCTGGATTCTTTATTCCGAATCCGCGGGCAGCGCATCCCGCCTGACGAAGTTGTCGTCGTGGCGATGGATGAAACTTCCGAAGCCGTTCTGGGAGTAGGCCAGGATTTGACTCGCTGGCGCAGTTTTCATGCCCAGCTAATACGCGAATTGCAGCGCCAGGGTGCGGCGCTGATCGTGTTTGATCTCCAGTTTATCGTCCCCCATCCCGACCATGATCCTGACTTTGCCGCGGCCATGCGGGCGGCAGGTAACGTGCTGGTGACGGAGTGCGTGCAGAAATTACGGCGCGGGGACGAGGATTTTTACGGGCGGGATGAGTGCTCGGAAAGCAACAGGGAGCCATTCGTGCGAAAGGACGGCGCGCCGCAGCAGCGGCTTTCCGAACAACTGATCGCCATGCGCAAAATTGGCCCTGCCGGGGTACTGGCTGAGTCTGTACTGGATCACGCGCCGTTTTATCTGGCCAGCGATGCGGAAGAGTCCACCGTTCGTGAGAGCTGGACATTTCTTGACGCGCTTGCCGAGACACCGACTTTGCCGGTGCTGGCGTGGTCGTATTATCTTCAGCGCACGGGAGCGCTGCAAGGCATGGCCCAGCCTGATTATCCGCTTTCCGCCTGGCTGACGGAACGGCGCAGGCAATGCCTGTCTGCCGTGGACGAGCCTTCGGAAAGACCGCCGGAAAAATCCGCCTCTGAGCGCTTCATCGATGAGGTGATTTGCCTGGATGACCAGCGATACCTTGATTTTTACGGTCCGGCGCAGACCTTGCGCATGGAATCGTACAGCGATGTTTATCAGGGAAAAGTCACCGACTTGTCGGGCAAAGTGGTGTTCGTCGGGAAGGCCAACCGCAAGTTCTCGCCAGGCAAAACCGACTATTTTCAAATCCCTTTCAGCGACACGCGCAGCGGCAAGATGGCCGGCGTGGAAATTATGGCCACGCAATTCGCCAATTTACTCGAAGGCCGTTTTGTCACATCGCCAATGCCGCCCGGATTAATGCTGGCGACGTTCGGACTGGCCGTTGGCCTGTTGCTGACCGTATTTGCCGGACTCCCCGGCATGGCGGCAAGTTTGCTGGCCGCTGGCGCTTACGCGGGCCTGGCTGCATGGTGTTTCGGCCGAAGCGGCATGTGGCTGCCGGTGGCCGTGCCGGCATTGGTCCAGTTACCGTTAGCCTGGCTCATTTCGTTATTATGGTCGCGCCGGGATCTGTTAAACGAAAGACAGCGGATTCTGGCTTTTGTCCGCCGCGTGTTTCCGCAATGGCTGCCCTTTGTGCCGGTATCGCCGGGGCAATGGCATCCGAAAAAAGGAGCGGCTGAATTGACATCCCAGCGGGATGTCGGCGGCATGTGCCTCGCCACGGACATTGAAGGCTATACGACAGTCGCGGCGCGCCATACCGCTCACGAAATGTGGGAATTATTGAGCAAGTATTACCAAGTGCTGGGCCATACGGTGAGTTCCCATGACGGAATCATCGCCGATGTCGCCGGCGATTCCATGATCGCGGTATGGATCGATCTGCCTGCCGCCAACCGGCAGTTGGCGGCTTGCCTGGCGGCGCTGGAAATGAAACTGGCGGTCGAGCAATTCAACGCAACATCGAGCACATGCCAGCTTCCCACGCGCATCGGCCTGCACGAAGGCGAAATGACGCTCGGCAGGCTGGATGCCGGGGAAGGCAGTCATTATCGCGCCATTGGCGATACGGTGAATACCGCTTCACGCATTCAGGGGGTAAACAAGTTTTTAGGCACCCATATTCTAGCTTCCGCCGCGATTGTAGTCGGCCTGGCTGACGTAATTTACAGGCCGGTAGGCTGCTTTCTTCTGGTTGGGCGAAATGAGCCGATAGAGCTTGTGGAGATTGTCGGCAGGGCGGCAGGGATCAGCGTGGCCGATTACGCCAAGTACGAGCAATTCGCCTCGGGATTGAGTGCGTTTCGGCAAGGGCAATGGGAAGACGCCGCGATCCGCTTTCAAACGCTGCTGGATATTCACGGACACGACGGCCCGACCCGCTTTTATTTGGATTTGGCGTTGACTTATCGGGAAGATCCGCCGCAGGCATGGGAAGGCTTCATTACGTTGGGCGCAAAGTGAGGATTCGACAATCACTGCCTTGTCGGCGCCTGTGGGAGCGATGCCATCATCGCGACTAAAATACCTCCGCAAGTCGCGATGATGGCATCGCTCCCACAAAGGGGCTCATAAAAATCGACAGCGGGATGTTACTTTAACCGAATCCAAGGCGGGGCTATCCTGCAAATTCACCGCGCCGTGCGCCCTCAAAAGACGATGCCGTTCCGCCAACTATGAACTCTGACAACCCCATTGAGTCTTTGAATCCAATCCATGCGTAAAAATCGGCTGTCCCGTTTCCTTTAAGAAAGAGCTGTCGCCTCTACGTGTGCTGTCAAGCTCTGGAGCAGAGAGGGGGTTTCCATGTGGCGTATCTTGAAGTGGGTCGGAATAACTTTGCTCGTGCTGGTCATCGCTGTCGCGCTGTTTCTGGCTTTCTTCGACTGGAACAAGCTGCGCGGCCCGATATCGTCCCAGGTCAGCAGTAAACTGGACCGGCGCTTTGAAATTAAGGGCGATCTCGATGTCGACCTGGCCTGGACGCCGCGCATCACCGTCAACGACATCGAACTGGCCAACACGAAATGGGGCAGCAAGCCGGAAATGCTGACGCTGGACCGCTTTCAATTCAGCATCAGGCTGCTCGATTTATTGAAAGGCGATGTCGTGCTGCCGGAAATTCACCTGTCCAAGCTGGATGCGCTGCTGGAAAAGAGCGCCAAAGGCAAGGGCAACTGGGAGTTTAAAACCGACAAGAAGGCCGAAACCGACCGCACCGAGATTCCCAAGATCAACCAGCTGACGCTCAAGGACAGCAAGCTCGTTTATCGCGATCCCACCACGGACACGGAACTGGATTTGACCGCATCGGCCGCCGGGGCGGCGAAAGAGCGGGGGGTCAATTTGCAGGGCCGGGGGCGTTTCCAAGGCGAGCGCTTCACGCTGAAGGTGCAGGGCGGCTCCCTGCTGGAGCTATGGGAAAAGAGCAAACCCTATCCCGTCGATGTGAAAATGGCCGCCGGCGATACCAAGGTATCGGTCGAAGGCACGTTCGCCGATCCCGTGCAATTGCAGGAGCCCAAGCTGTCGATCGATCTGCGGGGCGACGACCTTGCCAAGCTGACGCCTTTTATCGGCGTGCCGCTGGCCGAGACGCCGCCCTATGAATTTACTGGCCGTGTGTCGCGCTCCGGCGAGCGCTGGATCGTACACGACCTGAAAGGAAAAATGGGCAGCAGCGATATGGCCGGCGATGCCGAATACAGCTCGCCGGAGGATCGCCCTTTTTTGAAGGCGGATATCAAGTCCCGTCGGCTCGACTTCAAGGATCTCGTCGGTTTCATAGGCGCCGACCCGACGCCCGAAGCAGGCAAGGAGAGACCGCGCCTTTTCCCCGATAAGCCCTACAGTCCGGAAGCCCTGCGTTCCGCCGATGCGGACGTGAATTTCTACAGCGACAACATCGTCACCCCCAATATGCCGGTTGACGAGTTTAAGACGCACCTGAGAGTGGATCACGGCAAGGTGATACTGGACCCCTTGAATTTCCGCATCGATATCGGCGAAATTGAATCCTTCATCCAGATGGACGCGAGCAAGGACATCATCGCCACGAAGGTGGATATCAAGATCCGCAAGGTGCCGTTCAAACGCCTGCTGGCCGATACGCGATTCCAGGAAGAAACCGACGGCAAGTTCTTCGGCCAGGTCATTCTCGACACGACCGGCAACTCGGTGGCGGATATGCTCGGGAACGGGAACGGCGATGTCACGCTGCTGATGGAGCAGGGGCGCATCAGCAATCTGCTGATGGAGCTGGCCGGGCTTGATGTGGCGGAGTCGCTGGGGTTTCTGCTGACCAAGGATAAAAGCACCCGGGTGCGTTGCATCATCGGTAACTTCGAGGTCAATCAAGGGATCATGAAGACAGCGCCGTTCGTGATCGATACGGTCGATACCGTTATCAATACCGAAGGCCATATCGATCTGCGCAAGGAGTTTGTCAACCTACGGCTTAAAGCCAGCCCCAAGGACCCCAGTATTCTGAGCGCGCGCGTGCCGGTGAATATTTCCGGGCAGCTCAAGTCGCCGACAGTCATGCCGGACCGGACCGGGCTGGCCCTCAAGGGCGGGGCTTCGGTTGTCCTGGGCGTGCTGCTGACGCCGGTCGCCGCCCTGATTCCATGGATCGAACTGGGGCTGGGCGATGACAGCGCCTGCCATGCCATGATTGACGAAGCCAAGGCGGACGATGCGCCGGCGCCGGAGAAACCAGCAAAAAAACCCGGCCGGAAAGCGCCGACAAAGCGCAAGGGCAGATGATGCGCTCCGGTCCTGCGGCCCGGCGTCATTGGCCCACGGCTGACGCAGCCTGGTACCGGTTGAATTCGCGCAGATGCCTGATGACTTCATCGGGCCTGTCCAGCGGCAGAAAATGTCCGCCGCGCTCGACCGTCACCATGATGGCCTCCGGCACGCTCCGGCGGTCGTGCTGCCGCTCCTCGGGCCTGGCCCAGTCCTGGTTGCCCCACAGGAAAAGAACCGGAACCTTGATGCGGGCGTAATTCCCGGTCTCCAGTTGCCAGCTTTCGGCGTTTCGGAGCAGGCGGATGAACGCCCGGCAGTGGCCTTTCCGGTTGCCTGCCAGATACATCTCTTTCAGCAGTGGCGGCGGTATGCTGTGCGGATCGGACACGCCGCCTTCGAGCACTTTCTTCAAGATGAAAATATTCCGAAAACGCATCACCGTCTCGCCGAGAACGGGGATTTCGGCCGCCGTCACCACGAGCCGGGCCAACAGCGAACTGCGCGCCATGCCTCGGCCCCGCACGTAGTCATAAGGATTGATCGCGACGACGCGGGCAATGCGCGGATTGCGGCGGGCGGCGACGATCAGCGGAATGGCTCCGCCGATGGAAACACCGGCGAGCATGACAGCGTTCAAATTGAGCGCTTTGAGGAAACCTTCAACCGCGTCGGCAAAAAAACCGGCGTCGTATTTCGCGTCGGGAATATCGGAATAACCATGCCCCGGCAAGTCGAGGGCATACACGGTAAAGTCTTCGGCCAGCGCCGGCACGACCTTCTCGAAAAGATCAAGCTGGGTCCGCAGCGTATGCAGAAGGACCAGGACGGGGCCTTGGCCTGTCTTGATGTAGCGAAGCCGGATACCGTCCGCTTCGACATACCGGATCGGGATATCGGGCGCCCAGCGCAATTGCGCCGGCGGCGAGGGGCTACGGCGCAGCGCCTCGACAAGCAGGGAAATAACCGGCAAGCCTATGCCCGCGGCGATCAGTATGGATAGAACGTTACTTATCATCAGGCACCACCATCCAGCATCGGTTTCCACATCGGATACAGCTTCGGCTCGGCTGTCCGGAAGGCAGCCATCCGCTTTTTCACTTTTCGCCAGTGCATCCTGCCGCCATGCGCGCCTTGCCCGAAAGCGGCTTTATTCTGACCGGTTCCATGGACGCGTAGCCGCTTGACAGTAGGATGTCCATTCAGATCCATAGCGTTGCCCTCAGTGAGGCTTAGGCCGTGGCACGCCGAATTTAGATCAGTGACCCGATAACTGCTGGAACGTTCAGTAACCATCGGATATTGACCAGCCTGCTGCGGAATCCGGTTATAGAAACTATCTGACGAGGGGCAAAGGCAGTGCCCAAATTTTGCATTTAATGATTAGCATGAAGCAAATCCGGGAATTGCAGGGGCGGATTGGAGGGCAGTCGCCCAAGGCGACTGCCCATAGTAGACGCTCTACGCGAAGTCGCCCCGCAAGGAATGTATTCATTGAAATTTGAGGAAGTTATTTATGCGTTCCTTAGCTTTCTGGTTGCGCTGGGTTTTTTCCGCGCTCAGGCGAGAACTCGGACGTTTGGTAATTTATCGAGTGACTGGTGATCACTCGTTGTTTTCATTCGCTGAAGCTTGGATGGGTTGGGTTCCATTGCTGTAAATAACCGCTATGTGCCAAAAAGGGACAATCAAGAATTTTAGCCAAATGGCGGCTGCCAAGGCTATAGGATGTGCCGACGAAGGAGGCGCATCACTCGCGAATGATGCGCTTCGTGCCTCAGCGCATATATGGACTCCTCGATTATTGCAAGCCAAGTTTTCAATTTTGTAATGTCACTAACAGAGATCAAGATTGCCGCCAACTATTCGGTCTCTTAATAGAGGTTTTCTGACCTCAGGACTCCTGATGAATCTATCCGCGCGCTTTCACCTCAACCATCCTAACGGTTTCTTAAGAACCTATGCGCTGAGCGGGTTTGGAAAGCACCGGTCTGACCTGTTGTTGTCATCACTAACTGTTAACTTGCCTCCGCAATCTTGTGTACTCGGTTAAAACAGGTCTTAAGAGGGTTATCCACGCTTTGTCCACGGACGAAGTGCTTCACTTTCACGCAGTCGGTGGGCAAAGGGTGGATAACCCGGCGCCTATTAAGCCACCTTGGGCTCGTAAGCCTGCTCTTTAGTCGCCATCGCCCACAGGATCCGGGCATTCTTGTTGGCCAAGGCGACCGCGGCTTTATTGAAGCCCCGCCGTTCGACTAGGGCTTGCAGCCATCGGTTTAACGGATCGGTCTTGCCGCTGCAGTACTTGACCACCGATCGGGCGCCATGAGTCAGCTTGGTGCGGATATAGCGATTGCCCCGTTTGCTGATGCCCAGATACACCGCTTTATCCCCGCTGCTATGCTGCCTGGGCACCACGCCCAAACTGGCGGCATAATCCCGGCTGCTGGCATAGCCCTTGCCCTGGCCAAGATCAGCGGCAACGATCGTGGCAGTGATCGGCCCCACGCCGGGCACTTCCAGAAATCGCCGGCTTAAGGCGTTGCTGTTGCACAGCCAGCTGATCCGCCGGTCCTGGTCCTTGATGGCTTGATCCAGCGCCTTCAGTTGCTGGTATTGTTCGGCCAACACTTCACGGCTGAGCGGGGTCAAGCCGTTCTCCGCGTCTTCCAGGATCAAGGGCAGTTCTTTTCTGACCCGATCGATCCCCTGGGCGATGACAATGCCTCTTTCGTTCAATAAGCCCCGGAGCTGATTGACCAGTGCCGTGCGCTTGTCCACCAGATCTTGCCGGATGTTCTGAACCAGTTGCACATCCTGTTGTTCCAGCGTTTTGATCGCCACCACCCGCTTGTTCGGCCGGGTCACGGCATCGAAGATCGCTTGCGCATCGTTAAAATCGTTCTTATTGCCCACCACGAAGTTTTTGACGTAACGGGCATTCAGCAGCACGACCTGATGCCCCAGCTTAGTCAGTTCTCTCCCCCAATGATGGGCACCGCCGCAAGCTTCCAGGCCAATCAGACTCGCCGGATAGTTGGCGAAAAAAGCCAGCAATTCTGCTCGCTTGAGTTTTTTCCTGATCGCTTTGCCCTCGGCGCTCAAGCTATAGCAGTGAAAGATGTTCTTTGCGATGTCCAGGCCAACTACATTATGATTCATTTCGGGCTCCTCTTGGCTCCGTTGTTTATTGTTGGGTGCATTATGCCACCGTGGGAGTGAAGAGGAGTCCATATCATCATCCTACGAGCTGTTTGTCCTCCGAGGCATGCGAGATGAACACGTTCCAAATGTACTGACTCATCTATTCCCCACGTACCCAATCATTCTCAGGCATCCACCATCAGCCCAACGTAAAGGTAAGGGGCGCGCCGCTAGCGAAAGCCAAACGAAGCCGCCGAACCTTGATAAAAAATAAACCTCCAAAACCGCCAATGGGCGGCGCGTCCCTTTGACCGACTTGTTAGATTTCACTGAGCGATCGTTACTTCATAGGTGAGTTTTGGACCAGAAATCCCAGGTACAGCTTCAATTTTGGTGATTCCGTTTGGCGCAGGATCTCTCTAATCTGCGACTCAAACAGCCCTCTCATCCAGGGGCCCATAAGGCTAACCCCGCTTGACTTGAACTCAAATGGAAGATAAGCGAGATCATCACGGTTCAATTCAGCCGCGCGCGCCTCTAGAAGGTTTCCAACCTCAATTTCCACTTGAAGTTGAGCTTCATCTAGTGCGAATGAGGTATCCCATCTTTCCAGTTCGGATGGAAAGTTTTTTAGATTTAACTCTATGGTTCCATGATGCAATGCGGCAGCCGGACGTTGTACTAGCAGGAAGTATTCTGCCTTGATCAAATCCGCGTTTACCTCGGTGGCAGTAACAATTGAATACGTTTCGCTACCAAGCAATCCCGGCGGGAGCCTGCGAAGTGCGCTGATTTTGTATTCGGAATTTGGCTTGGTCATTTTGAGTCCATTAGGTGTGTTTGTGAAATCTAACGTAATATATACGACATCAGGTGTCCAATAATTCTATGCATATGTCGTATAACTCCAGTTGTTTATGTTTAAGCAATTGATTTTTATGGCTGTCTATGAATTCAATAATCCAGTTCGTCTTGATAAATACGACACTCAGCCAAAAATTAATAAGTAATTAAATAGTTTTCGTATATCATCCATGATTACCTCATTCTAGGCAATAAATTCAGCATATGCCCGGTATGGCTTCCCGAATTGGATGACAGACAGCTTCTTCTTAATCTTAATGACTGCCTATTATCCAGCAATAGCCAGCCGATCAAACAATTGTGGTAAAAGGCCGGTATGGGCCGATTTTTGCCGATCAATCGATTAACTGACATAGTCCGGCCAAAACCTGATCCTCAATTTCTCCCCATAAAACTCCGCATCATCTGTCTATCAGCGTAGAAAAGTTCCATCTGTCAGCAAGCATGGCTGTCACCCTATTGCCATGCCATCCGCTTGAGGTTATTGATATCCAGCGGCCAGGCTCCAATATATGGCCGTTACGTATTACAACGTATTGAATGCGCAGTCTGCCGTGCCTAACATCTTAAGCTCATCCTCAGTCCAAAGGCTGGAGATGGCCTTGAGAGCAAGGCATGCGCGATCAGATGGCCTGCAATTGCTTGTTCCCCCGCCATGAGCGCTTAGTCCGGCTTTCATGCCATTGCGCCTCAACCCTCAAGTCCATGAAGCATGATCATCGTTAGTTTAACTTCACCCCGACGCAGGAGATATTCATGGAAACGACTCAACTGAAACGTTTGATCCTCGCTCTTGGCTGGAAGGAAATCGCCATGTCGTTTCTGATTCTGATAGTTACGGGTGCCGTAGCTTATAAATTATATGGAATGCATGATAAAAGTCTCTTTACCGGCGGCATGGATGTTTGGTTTGAGGGCGACTTGCCGCGTTTTTTCGAGAATATGACCAATCGATTTTCGAGCGGCCATTACCGTCTGAAAGTTCACCCCTTGCTCTCTCTCCTGACCTATCCTCCCGCATTCATCCTTATAAAACTCGGGTTTGATACATTTAAAGCCGTTCAGATCGTAATCGCCTGCATCGCCTCTCTGTGGAGCCTGTCATTGTATGTGTTGTTAAGACTGATCGGATGTTTGCGTTTCGATGCCTTGCTGCTTTCCGTATTGGGTTTCTGCAGCTCGGCAGCTCTGTTCTGGCTCTCTGTGCCGGAATCCTATGGGCTTGGCTCAATCAGTATCATCATTGCGCTGTCATTGGCCGCCTTGGCCAATCAGAGAAAACTTCCGGACTGGAGTTATGTCGTCGTGAGCGCCTTTTCCCTCAGCGCGACTGTGACTAACTGGATGACAGGCATTTTCTGCACTTTCGCCGGCAGGCCATGGCGGCGCGCTTGCATGATAACGCTTGTCTCCCTTTCTTTAGTCACCATTCTATGGGGGCTGGAAAAACGCCTGTTCGGTTCGGCCGTCTTTTTTATAGGCGATACCGAGGAATCCCGTTATCTGTATTTTCCTGGCCTTGACAGGCTCCTGTCCGTCGCCAGCGCATTTTTCTTTCATTCGATGACGGCGCCGGCCATCTATATCCTGGGCGACAACGGAGCCGGCTGGTCTTCCCTGAGCATGCAGGCTTCATGGCCCGGTTCGGCGGGCATCCTGAACATGATCGGTTCCATCTTATGGGCGGTCCTTTTAGGCTTCGGGATATGGGCGCTGGTCACATTGAGGAACCATTTCGCTCTGCGGATCACCCTGGGCCTGACGATAATCGGGCAGCTGGCTCTGCACATCGTGTATGGAGAGGAAACGTTTCTCTACTCGCTGCATTTCCTGCCTCTCTTTGTCGCCCTGGTTGCGTTGACGACCCTGACCCGTTTGCGCGCTCCGGCAATTTTTCTGGTTGCCGCCCTGATCCCTGTGGTTGTCGCCAATAACTGGCTTCAGTTTAAGGAGACAAACGCGATCGCAAGCTCGCCGCGCCAGGAAGTCAAAAACCAACGGCTGCTGCGCCCTCAGGATGTCTGGCCCCGCGGCCAAGGGCATGTCGTGCTGGCTCTGCCGGGCAGCAGGGAAGCGGACAAGGCTTACCATGAACCGGGGGGCAGCTTTAGCCCTGGCGTGGGCAGTTTCGGCGTATCTTTATGGCTGAACGACAGCGATGGAACGCTGGCGGCGAGCAGCGATACCCTTAGTCTCGATGAAATAGCGCAGACGTTTGATTGGCGCGACGATCAGCCATTGCCCCAGTTAAGAACAGAAACAAAGTATTACCGTACGGTATGGAGAAACAAGGGCTGGGGCGCCTGGCAGCTCAAACTGGATCTGCCGAATAATCATTCCCTGAAACCGTCATTGCTGGTCAGAAGCGTCGGCCCGGCCGGAGGCGCGATTCGCGAGCTGGATTGGGACGGTGAACTGCTGTCGATAAATAAACGCTGGGCATTGACTTTCAATCCGGCGCCAAAGGCCGTTCATCTGGGCGAGGAGAGCGCGTCCGGATGGAAGGAAACTATCGGCCAGCAAACCGTTGCCAGCCAGTCAGGATGGGCGTTCGCCCGCATCGAACTGGACGGCGCCCGAGAGTCGACGGCCACCATTCAGGACCAAGCCCCCAATGCAGAGGCCGAGTTTGATTCCATCCCGATATCCGCCGGCCTGAAGGTCAATCTTCCCGACCCGCGGTTTTCCAACGGTTTGAATGCCCAAATCGCCCATCTGATGATGGGGCTGGTCGGCAACGAAACGCGGCCGGGCGAGCCGACCGACTATCCTTTGGCATGGCAGCGCGATGGCGCTTACGTTGTCGTTGCGCTGGCCCGGGCCGGGAAGCTCGAAACGGCAAGGAAGCTTTCCAAGGACTTTGCCGAACACGATTTTTTTGGCGGTTTCGGGGCTGAGGCGGATGCGCCCGGATTGGCGATTTGGGCGCTGGGCATAGTAGCGAAGCAGTTGCACCGGGAAGATTATGATAGATGGCTTTGGCCTCATATCAATCGGAAAGCGGGCCTAATCGAAAAGATGCTGGCAGCCGATAGCAGAATTGAGCAGCCGTTCAGCGGTCCTGTCGTCCCTTATCTCAACAATAATCTGGAAAACAAATTAGTCGCCGAGCCCGCGCGTGACGGATTGATCATCGGGCGAATGGATCACCATCGTCCGATACTGTTCGTCAATGCCGTAAGTTATCAAGGATTGATGGAAGCAGCCGAGATCGCCAGCCGCCTTAATCATCCCGACGAGGCGAATCGATGGACTGCGACCGCCGGAAAACTAAAAGCCGCGTGGAGTAAAGCTTTCGATACGCCTTTATCGGACAATGACCGTACTTATATCAGCAGCTTATGGCCTGGCTGGATAGCGACGGACAGGCTGGACCGCCTTCAGCATAACCTCGATCAGAGATGGGCCGACCGGCATGACGCAATAGGCCGGTACAAGGTGGCGCCGTTATGGACCTACTTCGAGCTGGCTGAAGCCCACCAATGGCTTTTTCTCAATCGCGGCGACCGCGTCTGGTCGACGATTGAGTGGTTCTGGGATCATCAAAGCTCACCGGGTCTTTATACCTGGTGGGAAGGCGAGGGCGATGAAGACTATTTCGGAAGATGGAACAATGTGCGCGGCTGGATTAATCCGCCCAACGTCACCCCCCATTACTGGACGGCTGCCGAAATGGCCTTGCTGCAAATGGACATGTTAGGGTATATAGACAAGAGAGGAACGGATTCGACACTGATTCTCGGAGAGGGAATACCCCGAAACTGGCTCCCAAATGACATGGATGTGCAGGGATTGCGGGTCGGGGCTTTCGTGGTCGACTGGCATTGGCGCGGAAATAAAATGAAGGTATTGATACACGGCGCAAACGCCATAAAAGCAAAGCTGGGCAGCGGGTTCCCGGCCAATGCCGATCTCGAATTGGCCTTTAGTAATGGATAAACAGCCCGCACAGGCGGATCATTAAATTGAATGCATCAGCTCGGCAGTTTGCGGCTTTATGCATGACCATCAAGTCTGGGTAACCAACACGATGCCTAACACCACCAGGCAAGTTCCGACAAAACGGATGACGGAAAATGCTTCCCCGAGCAAGAACACCCCCAACAGCGCCGTGAGAATAAAGCCCAGGCCTACGAAAGGATAGGCGATGCTGACATCCACCTTCGCCAGCACCCCCAGCCAAAGTACCGCCCCCAGCGCATAGAAAACAAGTCCCAGCCAAACGTAGGGATTCGAGGCGACCGCGATGACAAGCGCCGGCCAGCCGCCGGCGAGTCCCTGCTGGACAGAGGGCGAAGACATCCCGTGCTTCAGGGTGACTTGAGCGATTGCGGAAATGGAGACACTGATAAAGATCAGCGTTAAAACCGTCCAGGAAATGGTCATGCCTTTCATATCGAAACCAAGGTAACTATTATCATATTGACAAAAACGATCCAACTGGCCCGGTCTTTTAAACTGAAGATCAGCGGGTCATCGTGCATTTCCCCTCGCGAGGTCTTTAACCACAATCGGGACACCCAATAAGCCGTCAACGGGCATAACAGCCACAAGAAAACCGGATAGGTATAGTTGCCGACACTTTCAGGATTGCTGATAAACAAGGCCAGCACCAGTATCGATATGTACCCTGCCGCGACGCCTATCGTGCAGAGCATCAGGTAGTCGGAAACCTGATAATCGCGGCCTTTCATGGTTTCATAGGATAAGCCCTGAATTGCCATCAATTCAGTGCAGCGCTTGATCAATGCCAGACTGAGGAAAATAAACATGGAGAATCCCAGCAGCCACGACGATAAAGACACCTCGATGGCATAAGCTCCCGCCACAATGCGAATGGTGTAGAGCGAGGCCAGTAACAGCACGTCGATCAGCATGATGCGCTTGAAATAAAACGAATAACTGATAGTCAAGCCCAGATAGGCAAGCAGCGTAAACAGGAAATGATCGGAGAGTTGCATGGCCAGGCCAAAGCCCGCCCCAAACAGGATTGTCATGGCCAGAATACCTGTAGCCAGGCCTATGTCGCCGGCCGCGAATGGCCGTTTGCATTTGCGCGGGTGATGCCTGTCCGAGACCAGGTCAAGCAAATCATTCAGCAAGTACGTGGCCGATGCGACCAGCCCGAAGGCCGTAAATGCGACGGCAATCTTGGCGATTGCCGTATAAGTAAACGCATGCGCCGTCAAAATAGGCACGCCTAATAATGCATTTTTGGCCCACTGATGAAGGCGAAGCGCGCGTATCCAGGTTTTTGCTGTCGGCGGACGGTCGTTGAACACCCGTTTCACTTTACAGCCGCGCTTTTTGGCCGCAGCGACCACGCCATTGCCGGAATTGACGATGATGGCCTGGCGCGCCTTGGCCCAAATGGCAAGATCGACGCGCTCATTGCCGGCATAGTCAAAGGGCGAATCCTTGCAGCAGGCCAGTATGGCTTCCAGCTTGCGCTTTCCTTTCAGATTGTGATGCCCGTCGCTGGCCAATACCTGTTTGAAAATCCCCAGCCGTTTTGCCACTGGCTCGGCCAGGCGGCGGTCCGATGCTGTCGCCAGGTACAAGGTGCGTCCTTGCCTGGCCTCGTCATTCAAATAGTCGACAAAGTCCTGCTGAAGAGGCAGGACACTAAAATCCAAGGCCGAGCGCATGGCGATTTCTTCCTTCAGGCGAGCCCTGCCGCAGGCCAGCCAGTACAGCATGGCCAACAGCATCCATGGCTGTTTTTTTAATAGAAAGAAAGCGCTCTCGATCAACAAATCGGTTTTGATGAGGGTTCCGTCAAGATCGACAAAGAGCGGCACCGAATCACTGGACACATTAACCGGTTCAAGCGGGAATCGCTCTTGTAAGTTTGCTAGATTCATACTCATGGCTCCTGTGTGAGTTTAACTTCCGTATGGCGGCGTCTTCATCACGGTTCACGGCCGGCTTCCGGCGGCAATAAAAGGAGCCGGAGTGTTTGTCTAACGTTAAAGGCAAGCCGCACTGCAGCTTAAAATCAAGTTCTCCTTTCACTGCGTTCAGCTTGATTGACGCTTTCTGCTTTAGCGGCAGGCTGTCCTTTTGTTTACCGAGCGGGTACAAGGAGACAGCGATGCCTTTTTTGCGCCGAAATCAGCCCAGGTTTTTAATGATTCATCAATAAGCTCTTGTGTCCGGATCACCCGTAGTCAATTGTTCTTGAAAATAATGGCTCGATACAAAAATGAAGCGGGAATAGGGTAAAGCTATCTGTCAATGATAGGAGCCCCGCTCCTGTTTTGTTCTGGCAGCTATGGCGATTGCCGCACCGATAGCGGTACAAGATAAGGAAAGTTTGGCGGTCAATTTTTTGCCATGCGGCCAGACAGTTACTATTTTTGAGGCAGTAACACAGCCACAACATAATTTAAGGCGATATTCCGGCTGAATTGTCGGCAAGTAAATGATCCAAATCATCAACAGTTGGCAAGGTATTTAATCAACAGCGTTAAAATATGGCCGAGTTCTATAATCTGTTAGCTTTTCTTCAAAAACACACAACTGTTCGAGGCTCCATGAAACAATTTTTGATTACTCTTATCCTGATCGCATTATTGGGTCTTTTGGCGTACACCAATCCCACCGTTGACAATTACAATCAATTCATCAGCCAGCGGATCACCGAAAAAGCGAGAAAAGAAAAAAATCCCGTGGCAGGGGCGCTTGGTTCCTTGCTCGGCGATTTCGCCGCCAATCTGATGACCAGGCAGACGATACGAAAGGATTATGTTTTTTTCAGCAGCTATGACACGACCATCGGAAATGAACGTATGCGGTCGATCGGGATACTGAACAATTTTTACATCACGGAAGATCCCGAATCCCGACGCGGAAACTAAGGCTAAGGTGAGAAATAACTTCCTTGAATTTTTCAGGTGTGGGGGGCGACTTGAGTCGCCCAGGGCGAATACCCTAAAGGGCACAAGTGAATTCGCCCCTACAACTGATTTTCATCGACAAATCGGAAAGTTATTTTTAACCGAATCCTTAGGTATGCATCGCGACTTGCGAAGGCCTTTAGTCGCGATGTATACCTAAGGGCATGAAGGCATCGCTCCCACGAGGACTCAATAAAGACATCGGGAGGCTATTTTGAATCCAGTCCTAATATGCCTGAACTGCATAAAGCCGGAGGCCGAGGCATTATTGTCATCCGCCAGACGAGCCTTTTAGAGCCGGAAATCAGGAAGCGAAAAAGCAATGTCGCCAGAGTCTGCAAACTAGATTGACAACAAAAGAGTTTAGATGCACTATCGGGCCTAGTTTAAAAATGTAGAACAACATGCTTAGGCGCAAGCAGTCAAAGCAGGTGTCGTCACAAATTTAAACAGGAGTCGCATCATGAGCGATACAAAGCAGTCCCCCGAGGCCTATTCCGGGTTTGAGACCCAGCCGATCGGCGGACGGTGGCGCGCTGGCCGTTCCGTTCGCAGTCTGACAGATACCGATCCTTTTAACGGCAAGACCTTGGCCGAGATCCGCATACTCCGCGCCCTTATTCGTTCCGATAAGGCTATCTTTCATGAATCCTCTATCGACAAGGAACACGAAATGTCCTCATCCATGACCAGCCAAGGCGTGAGATGGACTTTCGTAGCCTGTGCCGCTCTTTCTTTCGCGCTGCTCTCGGTTTTTGCTTTCGCCAAAAACGACGTCAAATGGAAAAGCGGGGAAGACGTCTACGCCAAAGTTTGCGCTTACTGCCATGAAGCCGGGGTTGGCCCGGTCATCAAGGGCCGGCGGTTGACGCCTGCGTATGTCAGTACGTGGGTCCGCCACGGCTGGGGGGCGATGCCGTCTTTTACGGCCTCTTTCATTGACGATAAGGCTTTGCAGGATCTGGCCGATTACGTATCGCAATCCGCAGTGCCGCAGAAATAGGAGCCGGCCATGAACGTCACGCGCCGTTTCATTCTCAAAAGCATCGTCCTGAGCGGCCTTGCGGGCACAGCCATGGGACGCCTGGGCCTGTCCCTGGCCGATAGCGTGCCCGCCGCCCAGGCCCGGCCGGCAAGGCCAACCCTGGTCCTGGTCAGCGGCGAAACCGAACACTCGGCCTTCCTTCAAGGCATCGCCGCGGCATTGCCTGGCGGCCACCTGCGGGTGCAACGCACGGATCTCGGCATGGGTTTCGTGCGGGCTCTCAGTCAACTGCTGCGCGTCGGGCGGGCGGTTCGGATCATCGGCCTGGTCGATGACGCCAGCGCCGCGCTGATCGTCGAGCTGGCGCGCGCCGCGGACGCCCGCTTGCAGTGGTTGGGCCATCATTCGGTGGCGGCCGGGCAATTCCATCATCGTCCGCTCGGCGGCAACGCGTTCTCCGAGCTGGCGGTCCGGTTGTACGACGCCGCCGCCAGAGATTCGCGGCAGTGGGCCGCGACCCTCGGGTTTGTCCTCGCCTCGCCAGGCGTCGGGCAAGCCGCTGCGGCACCGCCGGTCCCCGCCGCTCAGCCGCCCTTGACCGGGCATTTCGTTTCTTTCGCGATCGAGACTTGAAGGAGTCCAACCCATGACCGAACCAGACCAGGCCGTACTCCCGCGCGGGGTTGCGCAGCAAGAGTTCCAGAAAGCCATCGGGAAATTCCGCAATCTGCTCGGTGCCGGAAACGTCCTGGACAAGGATGAGCAGCTCGTGCCCTACATGAAGATCATGATGCCGGTGGACGAAGCCGAGCACGCGCCTTCCGCCGCCCTGATCGCCACTACGGTGGAACAGGTGCAGGGCATCGTGGCGATCTGCAACGAGCACAAGATCCCGGTGTGGACCGTGTCCACCGGTCACAACCTGGGCTACGGCTCGTCCGCGCCCCACCACCGGGGCCAGGTGATCCTCGATCTGAAGAAGATGAACAAGATCATCGATGTCGATCCGGAGCTGTGCACTGCCCTGGTCGAGCCGGGCGTGACCTATCAGCAACTGGTCGATTACATCAAGGAAAAAGGCTACAAGCTGTGGGTCGATCCGCCGGCGCCGTCGGCCATCGTCGGCCCCGTCGGCAATACCCTGGACCGCGGCGTGGGCTACACGCCCTACGCCGAGCACTTTCTGTTCCAGTGCGGCATGGAAGTGGTGCTGGCCAATGGCAAAGTGCTGCGCACGGCCATGGGCGGCGTCAAGGGCTCCAATACCTGGCAGGTGTTCAAGTGGGGCTACGGCCCGTACCTGGACGGCATCTTCACGCAGTCCAATTTCGGCATCGTGACCAAGATGGGCCTGTGGCTGATGCCGCGGCCGGATGTCTTCAAGCCGTTCGCGGTCAAGTACCGGAAGGACGAGGACATCGAAGAGCTGGTGGAGCTGTTCCGTCCGTTGAGCATCAACGGCGTCATCCCCAACGGCGTGGTGTTCGTCGGCACGCTCTATGAGGCCAGCGCCACCGTGCGCCGCTCCGACTACACCATGGACAAGGGCGCCACGCCGAAGGAAATCATCCAGCGCATCCGCGACGAGCGCAAGATCGGTGCCTGGACCGTCTACGGCGCGCTGTACGGCACGCAGGCGCATGTCGACATCAACTGGAAGATCGTCACAGAACTGATCCAGAAGTCCGGCAAGGGCGAGATCGTCACCGAGGAACAGGCCGGCGGCGACCCGGCGTTCAAGTACCGCGCCGACCTCATGCGCGGCGACATGACCCTGACCGAATTCGGCCTGTACAACTGGCGCGGCGGCGGCGGTTCCATGTGGTTCGCGCCGGTGAGCCAGGCCAGGGGCTCGGAAACCCTCAAGCAGGTCGAGCTGGCGACCCAAGTCCTCAACAAGCACGGCCTGGACTATGTCGGCGAGTTCATCGTCACCCAGCGCGCCATGCACCATATCATCGATGTGCTGTTCAACCGCAACGATGAGGAGGAGACGAAGCGCGCCTATGACTGCTTCGCCGAATTGCTGGATCAGTTCGAAAAAAACGGCTACGGCGTCTATCGGGTGAACACCGCGTTCATGAACCGCGTCGCCGAAAGCTATGGCCCGGTGCAGCAGGAGATCAACAAGACCCTCAAGCGCGCGCTCGATCCGAACAATATCCTTGCGCCGGGCAAGTCGGGCATCGACCTTGGTACGTAAGGCGAACCATGATGGTTCCGCCGTATTGATTGGAAAGCGTGTGTTTCGGATGATAGATGGCACAAGATGCCGTTATTCGATGAATTCAGGGCTTACACAAGCCTACATGTGGGGGCGACTTCAGTCGCCTAAAGCGCCTACTGTTGGCAGTCGCCCATAAGGCATACGAGGCGACTAAAGTCGCCCCCACACAGGCATAACAACTTGGATCATTTCATTCCAGCCGGTGGGAGATGAGGAAAATGTGTAGGTTTTGGCGCTGCCTAAAACTAAATGTAGGGTGTCTGCGCAGCATCGGTTTGAAACCATAAACCAAAATGCTTATCAGCTTGTCCAAAGGTTATTGAATCCAATCCATGAATACAGGAGTTTCGTATGCTGCCTCTCGACCCGGCTTGGGTGCGTTCCCGCTTTCCGGCGCTCTCTCAGGAGATCGAAGGGCGCATTCCCGTTTTTTTCGATGGCCCCGGCGGTTCTCAAGTGCCCGGCTCCGTGATCGATGCCATGTCCCGTTATCTTGTGGCGTCTAACGCCAACGCCCACGGAGCTTTTGCGACCAGCCAGCGGACGGATGAATGCATCGCTTCGGCGCGGGCGGCGGTGGCCGATCTTCTCGGATGCGACTGCGACGAAGTGGTTTTTGGGGCCAATATGACCACGCTCACTTTCGCGTTCAGTCGTGCCATCGGCCGCGAGCTGCGCCCCGGCGACGAGATCCTGGTCACCCGGCTCGACCATTACGCCAACGTTTCTCCCTGGCAGGCGCTGGAGAAAGAGACCGGCGCGGTCATCCGCGTCGTGGATATCCATACCGAAGACTGCACGCTCGATATGGAGGATCTGAAGCGCCAGATCAGTGCGAAAACGCGGGTGGTGGCGATAGGGTACGCGTCCAATGCCGTGGGCACGGTCAACGACGTGGCGGGCATAGTGCGTCTGGCCCATGAAGTCGGCGCATGGGTCTACGTGGATGCCGTGCATTACGGCCCTCATGGCCCGATCGACGTGCGCGCGCTCGACTGCGATTTTCTCGCCTGCTCCGCCTACAAGTTCTATGGGCCGCATGTCGGCATTCTGTACGGCAAACGGGAACATCTCGCCCGGCTCCGCCCATACAGATTACCGCCCGCTCCCGATGAAGTCCCGTCGCGCTGGGAAACGGGGACCCTAAATCACGAAGGCCTGGCCGGTGTGGTGGCGACCGTTGATTATCTGGCCGAACTAGGCAGGCGTGTTTCGCCGCCGGCGTCCAATCGACGCGAGGCAATAGTCGCTGCATTGGAAGCGAGCCGACGGTATGAGCGGGAGCTATGCGAGCAGTTGATCGCCGGGCTGTTGAAGATACCTGGCCTGACCCTGTACGGCATTGCCGATCCCGCCCGTTTCGACTGGCGCACCCCTACGGTCGCGGTCCGGCTGGCCGGAAAATCCCCATACGCCGTCGCCAGGGAGCTGGGTGAGCGCGGCATTTTCACCTGGCATGGAAACTTTTATGCGCTGGGCCTGAGCGAAAAACTGGATGTCGAGGCGGGCGGCGGTTTCCTGCGCATCGGGCTTCTGGCCTACAACACTCGGGAGGAGATTGAGCGGTTGTTGCCGGCATTGCAGGAAATTGCCGCTCCGGAATAGAGGATGATCCGAAGCGGCGCATTTTGATTGCTCCGCTGTCGGGCGCGGCAAGCCGCCCGCCGTGCCCATCAAAGATTCATCATCAGGCTCGGGCTGGTCAGCACGAATACGTCACGGGTTCCGGCGCCATCGCCGGCCGGACGCACTGGGGTCGTGTAATGGAGGAACTTCCGGTCATTGACCAGCACCAGATCGCCAGGATACAGCGTTTTGTTGAATACCGGCTCTTCGGCCCTGCTGGTGTACAAATGGGTTTCCGCGCCCAGGACATTGTTCCGGTCGACCGAGTAGATACAGACAAAATCGGTGCCGTCCCGGTGTATGCCTTCCGGCGCGGGATCGCCGAAGCTCTCCGGCGAGCAGGTCGTACGGATCTGGTGGACTCCGATTTCAGCGCCGGGACGGAGCGCGCAAAAGTCCCGGAACACCAGCAGAAAGGCTTTGAACATCTCCAGATTGACGAGCCCATCATCGAGTTCTTCAAATTCCCTTTTGATGTCGCCCACCAAGGGATTATATTCTTTGCTTTGGAATAGGTAGCCATGAGGGAGCTTCATTATCCCTTCTTCGGTAACCCTGAACCGTGACAATCGCCGATAGCGGTAATGCCCCTTGATGTTGGGATCAACCGGAAGATCATTGAAGAATGGCTTGAATGCCTCCGGATCTATGGCGTTCTCCGTCCTCATGCAATACAGAAAACCGAATTCGAATCCGGTCGATACGAATACTTCTTGCATAGTTGCGGTCTCCCTGCGGAAGATGACATCGCGCTTCCTTCGCTATAAGACACAAACTCAGCGATGATAGGGCCTTTACCAAATCCGCTTTTGGGGAGTCATCTTATTCATGGAAATAAGTTTGAAAATACAGTAAGGCTCGCGGCGCAAACCGTGAATCATGCTTTTAAATTAAGACCGTTCCGGCCTGGATAAAGTTTCCCGAGGCTTCGGGTCAGGATTCGCCAATCAAGCCCGTGGGAGCGATGCCTTCATCGCGACTAAAGACCGCTGCAAGTCGCGATGAAGGCATCGCTCCCACGGGCGTCATAACCCGCTTTCGAGCGTTTTTAATTTCTCAAGCTCTGTACACGACAAAAAAGCTAACTGATTGATTTACAAGGCGGGCAAATAAAGGACTTGAAAGTCCATCGCTAATCGATTTCACTCTCTTGCGACCAAATAGGAGGTGAAATGAAATTAAGCGATG